>Ga0055584_100003133_pt1 | contig 16360 bp, 15 predicted proteins | sample OSDHelmetaG_FD_58716 | JGI IMG/M metagenome (GOLD analysis project Ga0055584, IMG submission 58716) | Pelagic marine sediment microbial communities from the LTER site Helgoland, North Sea, for post-phytoplankton bloom and carbon turnover... | ecosystem: Environmental > Aquatic > Marine >... | reverse complement strand
CTCCCCTGCGTACCCGTTCAGCCAATACCTGGTTGAACAAAAAACTTCGTATAGCCGACAGATAAATACCTCTTTTGTTTCGCGGCAGACGTGCATTCCTGTCGAGTAAGTGGAAACCCTGTTCAACATTCTGACCCCGGTGGCCAAAACGCTGGGGTCCGAAATAATTTGGTACACCCGTTGTCCTGATTTTCTCCAGACGCCGGGTGGTTTGATCTTCATCGCCATTGAAGCAACGGATTTTCAGTTGGAAACGGTTACCGTCGAGCGTGCCGCGTTTCAGCTTACGTGTGTGTTGCCGGCTTTCAAGAATTCTGACACCTTCGATTTCAGTATTCTCAAGATTTTCCTGCGTGGTACTGCTCAACGGAACAGAGAACCATTGCCGGGTTATCGCGTGACGGTCTTTAAGGCCGGCAAATCCTACATCACGAGGTGCACTGTCGGTAATCCTGGCCAACTCTTTCGCCACCCAGTCGGTATTGGCAGAACGCTTTTCAACCCATAGCCACAGATGGGCACCCTCACCTTCGGGCCGGACCCTCGGAATTTCCTCGACTATGAAGTCTTCCGGGCAACTCCTTGTGACGCCCTCGGCCTCAGGTGGACCCAGAAAATATGACCAGTCCGGAACGGCGAACATCTACCAGCCCTTGATCAGAACGATCGCAAGCGCAGTGATACCCTCACCACGTCCACAAAAGCCCAACCCCTCGGTGGTCGTCGCCTTGACGGATACGTCGGTCGTGTCAACGCCGATGTCTGCTGCGATATTAGATTTCATTTGTTCGGCAAAGGGAGTGATTTTGGGCCTCTCGCAAACCAGTGTTATATCACAATTGATAACAGACCAGCCATCATGCTTTAACAGCATATCAACCTGACGTAGCAAATCACGGCTATCTGCTCCCGCCCAACGTGCATCGGAAGGAGGAAAATGCCTGCCGATATCGCCCAGTGCTGCTGCGCCAAGCATTGCGTCACACAGGGCATGCAGGGCGACATCGCCATCGGAATGGGCCTTCAATCCACGCTCAAACGGTATCCGAACACCACACAGCATGACGTGATCACCCTCGCCAAAAGCATGAACGTCAACACCTTGTCCAGTACGAATTTTCATTTCGGCTCAGGAGGACAGCTCCTTGCGCGACAGCAGGGCTTCTGCAATCGCCAGGTCGCTGGAGTGGGTAATCTTGATGTTCGCGGATGACCCCTTTACCAGTAACGGTCTGACCCCGACAAACTCCATGGCAGAAGCTTCGTCAGTTAATTCATAACCGGCTGCCTGTGCTGCATCAATGGCTTCTGCAAGGACCCCTACACGGAATAGCTGGGGTGTCTGGGCCGCCCATAATTCGCTTCTATCGACAGTGGAAACGATCTCCTGCGAATCTCCTGCACGTTTTAGTGTATCACCCACTGGCATCGCAAGAATCGCACCATCAGCGGACTCCAGTCCCTGTTCCAGAAATTTCTCCAGGCGGGAAGGTGACAAACACGGGCGTGCCGCATCATGCACAAGTACCCAATCGGTTTCAGAGTAATTATCAGCGATGTAACGCAAACCGTTACGGACCGACTGCGCCCGTGTATCACCGCCAATGACCGTCTTAACCGTCACTGCCAATAAGCCAACCGCCGACTCAAACCACTGGTCATCCTCGGCCAAAACCACCGTGATACTGCTAACCAGGGGATGAAATTGAAACACCTTGATGGAATGTGCAAGTACCGGTTTACCACAGACCGGCAGGTATTGTTTCAACATGACACCACCGAAACGCGTTCCTTGACCTGCAGCAGGAATCAAAACATGAACTTGTGGTGTGCTCACATACTTTCTCCGTCATTCTTCGCGGTTTCAGGATTACCGGGTGGTGGCGGCACCACCTGGTAAAATTGCTCAGCCGGCTTGATCAACCCCAATTCGTTACGCGCACGCTCCTCCACCGCTTCCAGACGTTCGCGCAGATCCTCTACCTCCGCCTGTAGTTCGGCATTGCGCTGCAGCAGGTCATCGTTTTGCTGACGCTGATCTTCAACCCGGGTCTCCAGTCGGGCTACTTCCCTGAAGCCGCCCTCCCCCAGCCACAACTTAAATTGCAGCAATACAAGTATGACAAACAGTATCAGGGTAACTACACGCATAGATTGATCATGGACTCAAATGTTTGAATGCGCCATACCCTGCATAACGTGCGTTAGCACCCAGGGCCTCTTCGATACGCAGCAATTGGTTGTACTTGGCCACGCGGTCCGAGCGGCAAAGGGAACCCGTCTTGATCTGGGTCGCGGAACTGGCAACCGCCAGGTCTGCAATGGTCGTATCCTCGGTTTCGCCCGAGCGATGTGATACGACGGCAGAATAACCCGCATCAGCCGCCATATTGATAGCATTGATCGTTTCGGTCAGTGTTCCGATCTGGTTGAACTTGATCAGGATTGAGTTGGCTATGTTCTGCTCTATGCCCTTTGCAAAAATCTCAGTATTGGTCACGAACAGATCATCACCCACCAACTGGCATTTGTCCGCTGACAGTTTCGAATGAATGGCCCAACCTTCCCAGTCATTTTCAGCCAGTCCATCCTCGACAGTGATAATCGGATACTGCCCCAACCAGCCATCAAGATACTCAGCAAACTCCTGCGATGAAAAAGAACGGTTTTCGGATTCGAAATGATAATGTCCATCGCGGTAGAACTCTGAAGCTGCCGCATCCAAACCGAGGTAAACATCCTTGCCTACAGCATAACCGGCCAGGTCGATCGCCTCGAGCACGGCTTCAATCGCCGCTTCGTTGGATGGAAGGTCCGGTGCAAAACCACCCTCATCCCCCACTGCTGTTGAAAGACCACGACCACTGATGACACTCTTTAAGGCGTGAAACACTTCCGTACCACAACGCAGGGCCTCGGAAAAAGAACCGACACCCACAGGTAAAATCATGAACTCCTGGATATCAACACTATTATCCGCATGCGCGCCGCCGTTGATGATATTCATCATGGGCACAGGCAACTCTGTTGCGGCACCGCCACTCAACCAGGACCACAATGGCCGCTTGTGATGGTTGGCCATGGCGTGCGCATTTGCCAGCGAAACACCCAGTAAGGCATTCGCTCCCAGGTTTGATTTGTTATGCGTTCCATCAAGGTCGATGATTAACTGGTCGATGCTCTTCTGGTCACCGGCATCCAGTCCCTTTAATGCTGACGCGATAGGTCCATTAACATTTGCAACAGCTTTTAAAACACCTTTTCCGCCATACTTGGACGCATCCTTGTCACGTAACTCTATGGCCTCACGTGCACCGGTTGATGCACCGGATGGAACGGCGGCCCGGCCAAACGCACCGGACTCAAGTGTTACTTCTGCTTCAAGTGTGGGGTTGCCCCTCGAATCAATAATTTGACGGGCATGTACTGATTTAATCGCTGTCATGAAATAAGTTCTCTCAAGTTTAAAGTTTAGTTGGTTATTAAATTACATGCTCAAGAAACTGACCGGCCTTGGTGGCCTCATCAAGATTCTTTAGCGTTATCAACAGTTCTTCCATTCGATCCAATGGCCAGGCATTGGGGCCATCACTTTTGGCTTTGGCGGGATCCGGGTGGGTCTCCATAAAAAGACCGGAAACACCTACAGCGATGGCAGCACGTGCCAACACCGGTATAAATTCACGTTGCCCCCCTGATGAATCGCCATGGCCGCCCGGTAACTGTACAGAATGCGTGCCATCAAAAACAACCGGGCACCCTGTCTCACGCATCACAGCGAGCGAACGCATATCTGATACCAGGTTGTTGTAACCGAATGAAGCACCACGCTCACAGACCATGATCTGTTCGTTACCGGTGCTCCTTGCCTTGTCGGATACGTTTTTCATTTCCCAGGGTGATAAAAACTGGCCTTTTTTAATGTTAACAGGCAAACCGGCGCTGGCAACCCGGGTGATGTAATTGGTTTGCCGGCATAGAAATGCAGGTGTCTGTAATACATCGACGACTTCAGCGACCGCCTGAATATCGGTATCTTCATGGACGTCGGTCAAAACCGGTACACCGGTCTCATCTTTCACTTTTTGCAGAATCCGCAGGCCTTCTTCCATTCCCGGTCCACGGAAACTGTCGATGGACGAACGGTTGGCCTTGTCAAATGAAGACTTGTAGATAAACGGAATATCCAGCCGGGCCGTTATCTCCCTTAAGCACAAGGCAGTGTCCAGTGCCAACTGCTCTGACTCAATGGCACAGGGACCGGCAATCAGAAAAAATGGCCGATCCAGTGCCGCTTCAAATCCACACAGCTTCACAGACTGGCAACTTCCGCTGGTAATGCACCCTGCTTTGATTTCAGCGCCGCTTCGATGAACCCGGTAAACAGGGGGTGACCGTCGCGTGGTGAAGATGTGAACTCAGGATGGAACTGGCAACCCAGGAACCATGGGTGGCCGGGAATCTCAACGATTTCGACCAGTGTCTCATCCATTGAATGGCCGGATAGAACCAACCCGTTCTTTTGCATAATATCGCGATAATGATTATTGAATTCATAGCGGTGGCGGTGACGCTCGGTAATGATGTCCTGACCATACAGACGATGCGCCAGGGAACCGGGCCGTAAGCGACAGCGCTGGCCACCCAAACGCATGGTTCCGCCCAGATCAGATTCTTCCGAACGCTTTTCAACATTTCCGGAAGCATCCAGCCATTCGGTAATCAAACCGATGACCGGTGCGCCGGTACTCTCGTTGATTTCAGTGCTGTTGGCATCCTCGAGACCGCATACATTACGCGCGAACTCAACCACTGCCGCCTGCATGCCATAACATATACCGAGGTAGGGAATATTGTTTTCACGGGCGTAGCGTATGGTCATGACCTTACCTTCAAAACCTCGCTCACCAAAGCCGCCCGGAACCACGATGGCATCAGCACCGTCCAGACATTCAATGCCTTCTTCTTCTATCTGCTCGGCTTCGACCCTGAGTAGTTTGACGCTGATGCGATGCCGCAAACCACCATGCGTGATCGCCTCGGTCAATGATTTATAAGCATCTGCATGGTCGACATATTTACCGACCAGTGCCACGGTCACCTCATGCTTGGTGTGACTCAACCTGTCGACCACCTCTACCCAGCGCGACAGATCGGCCTCACCGGCTTCAAGACCCAAACGGTCAATGACAATATCGTCCAGTCCCTGCTCATGCAGCAGCAATGGAATTTCATAAATACTTTCACGTGCGTCCAGGGCAGTGATGACTGCCTCCAGGGGCACATTGGTGAACAGGGCAATTTTGGCCCGTTCACTCTCGGAAATATCCCGTTCACAACGGGCCAGGATCACATCGGCAGCAATACCGATTGAACGCAGTTCCTTAACAGAATGCTGGGTGGGTTTTGTCTTGATCTCGTTCGCGGCTTTCAGATAGGGCACCAGGGTCAGGTGCATGAACAGTGCCTGTCTGCCGTATTCAGTACCGAGCTGCCTGATCGCTTCAAGGAACGGCAGCGATTCGATATCACCCACCGTACCACCGATTTCTATCATGGCGACATCAAAACCCTCGGCGGCTTTCACCACGTTCTTTTTGATCTCATCGGTAATATGCGGAATCACCTGGACGGTACCACCAAGATAGTCACCACGGCGTTCCCGGGCAATGACGTTATTGTAGATGCGACCGGTCGTGAAATTATTCAGCTGGCTCATACGCGTGCTGATAAATCGCTCGTAGTGCCCCAGATCGAGATCGGTTTCAGCGCCGTCCTCGGTCACATAAACCTCACCGTGCTGGAACGGACTCATGGTGCCCGGATCAACATTGATGTAAGGGTCAAGCTTGACCATGGTGACTTTCAGACCGCGTGTTTCAAGTATGGCGGCCAAGGAAGCCGCAGATAATCCCTTACCCAATGAAGAGACAACGCCGCCTGTAACGAAGATAAATGATGTCATGCCAGAACCTGCTTATAGTTTGAAATAGTTCTGGAACACAATTATACGTACCGCCCGCCTTTAAGGCGACCAAAGAATTGTTCTTCTTTATGCCAAATGCAATCTGTGTTAAAACGTGCAGCTTATTCACACCTTGTCTAAAAAAGAAATTAAATGAATCCTGCTGCTACACAAATGGTCCGTCCGCCGGGCCACACAAATTCACCCGTAAAACTTCTCGGACTAGCCGTCTTGACAGGCTTCATGCTATTGGCTGCAGGAAACGCCAGTGCAATGGAAATCGCCGAATGGCGCTTTCAGACTTCCCTGTACACACACCACTGGAGTTCCGACCCGGATCACGTCAGCCACTCCAAACTGCTTGATCTGGAGTTTGAAACCACCACCAAGTGGATCTATGGCTTCGCTTATTTTCAAAACTCATTTGGCCAGCCCAGTCAGTACCTGTATGCGGGCTATTCATGGCCCTTATTCAAGACCGACTGGTCCTACTTCAAACTGACGGGCGGATTTTTGCATGGTTACAAAGAACCGTACGAAGATAAAATCCCCGCAAATGGTCTCGGTATAGCACCGGCAATCGTGCCCTCTTTCGGTTTAAAATATAAACGTGTCTTTACCGAAGTCCAGATTCTCGGTACAGCAGCATTCACCTGGACCGTCGGGTTTAACTTTGGTCATAAATCAGATTGAAATCCAGTATAAAATTCAGGATGATTAGCCCTTGCCTGAATAGATTTACCTGTTCTGTAAACAGTTCGCTTACAAGAAACTTACCGGAAAACGGAGCTACATGAACAAACAGTACCAGGCCCGGGACATTGAAGTCCTGACCGGTCTAGAACCCGTACAGCGCCGCCCCGGCATGTACACCGATACCAGCCAGCCCAATCATCTAGTACAAGAGGTCATCGACAACAGTGTCGATGAAGCCCTTGCAGGTTACTGCAAAGACATCGAAGTCACACTGCACGAAGACGGCTCGGTTGAAGTCGTAGATAACGGCCGCGGCATGCCGGTTGATATCCACCCTGAGCATGGGATCGCCGGTGTCGAACTGATCCTCACCCGTTTGCATGCAGGTGGTAAGTTTTCCAATGAGAACTACCAGTTTGCCGGCGGCTTGCATGGTGTCGGTGTGTCGGTGGTCAACGCCTTGTCGACCGATCTTGAAATCTGGGTAAAAAGGGATGGCCAGGAATACCACATGGCGCTCCAGGACGGCCTGAAAGTCAGTGATTTGAAGGTTATCGGAACTGTTGGTCAGCGCAACACAGGTACACGCATCCGCTTCTGGCCTGACCCAAAATACTTTGACATCCCTAAAATTTCCTACAAGCCTTTGCGACACCTGTTACGCGCCAAGGCAGTTCTTTGCCCCGGTTTACATGTCACCCTGTGTGTCGCCAAAACCGGTGAAAAAGAGGAGTGGCAGTTTAACCAGGGACTCGAGGACTACCTGCATAACGAAACTGAAGGAATCACAAGACTTCCCGCACACCCGTTTACCGGCGATATGAAAGGCACCGACTCTGAAGTCAGCTGGGCATTGTGCTGGTTACCGGAAGGTGGCCAGTTGCAGGAAAGTTATGTCAACCTGATCCCAACGGTGCAAGGCGGCACGCATGTCAACGGTCTGCGTACCGGTATGGTCGAAGCCCTTCGTGAATTCTGCGAAATGCATAACCTGCTGCCACGGGGTGTGCGCCTGGCGCCTGATGACATCTGGGACCGCATCGCCTATATCCTGTCGGTCAAGATGACCGATCCGCAATTTAGCGGTCAGACCAAGGAGCGACTCTCATCGCGTGCGACCGCCACTTTTGTCTCGGGGGTTGTAAAAGACGCTTTCAGTCTCTGGCTCAATCAGAATGTGGCCGATGGCGAGGCAATTGCAACTTTGGCCATTTCCAATGCGCAAAAACGCATGAAGAAAAATCGCCAGGTGGTACGCAAGAAAATCACCTCGGGCCCGGCTCTCCCCGGCAAACTGGCTGACTGCACCAGCCAGGATCTTTCACTGACAGAATTGTTTCTGGTCGAGGGTGATTCGGCCGGAGGTTCAGCAAAACAGGCCAGGAACCGCGAGTACCAGGCGATTCTTCCCCTGCGAGGTAAAATCCTGAACACCTGGGAGGTCGAATCCGACGCGGTACTTTCCAACCAGGAAGTCCACGATATTTCAGTTGCGATTGGTGTAGACCCGGGCTCCAACGTTATTTCAGAGCTACGTTACGGCAAGGTCATTATTCTTGCCGATGCTGACTCGGACGGCCTGCATATCGCGACGCTGTTATGTGCGCTATTTCTGAAGCACTTCCATGCACTGGTCGAAACCGGTCACGTATTTGTCGCCATGCCACCGTTATTTCGGATCGATGTTGGCAAGGAAATCCACTATGCGCTGGATGTAGAGGAACGCCAGGCGATAATGGACGTGATCACCGCCGAGAAAAAGAAAGGTAAAATTCTCGAGACCCGCTTCAAAGGCCTGGGAGAAATGAACCCCTTGCAGTTGCGCGAAAGCACGATTGACCCGGATACACGCCGCCTCGTGCAATTGACGATAGACGACGACAGCAAAACCACAAAAATGATGGACATGTTACTAGGTAAGAAACGAGCATCAGACCGCAAGGCCTGGCTGGAGGATAAGGGTGATTTGGCCAGTACGTAGAGTCTCGGAAACGCACAGGGTCTCAGCGCGGGTGTTACCTCCTGAGACCTCCCGCAAGAATCCACTATGGATCAAAGAATGAACGAAATTACACAAAGCTTTTCCGAACATGAACAACAGCCGCTAAGGAAGTATGCCGAAAAGGCCTACCTCGATTACTCCATGTACGTGGTACTGGATCGCGCTCTTCCGCACGTTGGTGATGGTCTCAAACCGGTACAACGACGCATTATTTACGCGATGAGCGAGCTGGGTTTAAGTTCCGCTTCAAAACACAAAAAATCTGCACGCACAGTGGGTGATGTGCTCGGCAAATTCCATCCGCATGGTGATTCCGCCTGTTACGAGGCCATGGTGTTAATGGCACAGCCTTTTTCCTATCGTTACCCGCTAATTGACGGTCAGGGCAATTTTGGTTCACCCGATGATCCGAAGTCGTTTGCGGCAATGCGCTACACCGAGTCCCGCATGTCACCCTATGCAAAAACCCTGTTGGCAGAGGTGAGTCTGGGCACAGTTGACTGGGCACCCAATTTTGACGGAACACTGAAAGAGCCAACACTTTTACCGGCACGTCTACCCAATATTCTTCTTAATGGCAGCACCGGTATTGCGGTGGGTATGGCGACCGATATTCCACCTCATAATCTTCGTGAGGTCGTCAGCGCATGTATTCGTTTACTGGACGAACCCAAGGCGACTGTCACAGAGTTATGCGAACACGTTTTAGCGCCCGATTTTCCAACCGACGCAGAAATCATTACACCAAGGGAAGAGATCCTGAAGATGTATGAGAGCGGTCACGGATCCATCAAGATGCGCGCTGTGTGGGAAAAAGAAGGGTCTGATATCGTGGTGACTGCGCTACCTCACCAGGTATCGCCTGCCAAGGTACTTGAACAGATCGCCGCACAAATGCAGGCCAAAAAACTGCCGATGGTCGAAGACCTGAGAGACGAGTCGGATCACGAAAATCCAACCCGCCTGCTGATCATACCGCGCTCCAACCGCGTTGATATCCAGCAATTGTTAAATCATCTGTTTGCCACCACGGATCTCGAACGCAACTACCGCGTCAATATGAACATCATTGGCAATGCGGGTAAGCCACAGGTATTGAACTTACGCAACCTGTTGAAACAATGGTTGAAGTTTCGGTTGGACACGGTCACACGCAGACTGGAGTTTCGTCTCGACCAAGTGGTGGATCGCCTGCATATTCTCGATGGTTTGTTGATAGCGTTTTTAAATATCGACGAAGTTATCCACATCATTCGCACCGAGGACAAGCCAAAACCGGTGCTGATGAGCCATTTCCAAATTACCGGCACACAGGCTGAAGCCATCCTTGAATTAAAGCTGAGAAATCTTGCCCGGCTCGAGGAAATGAAGATTCGCGGTGAACAGGCTGAGCTTGCAGAAGAGCGTGAGTATCTGGAAATGACGCTGGGCTCCAAACAGCGAATGAAAACACTGGTTAAAAATGAGCTACTGGAAGATGCCAAAAAGTACGGTGACGACAGACGTTCACAATTGAACGAGCGCGAGGCTGCGCTGGCCCTGAGAGAGGAAGATCTGGTCCCGTCAGAACCCTGCACGGTTGTATTGTCCAAGTCCGGTTGGGTCAGGCTTGGCAAAGGCCACGAAATTGACGCCACAACGATCAATTACAAAGCCGGAGATGAATACCAGCACGCAGCCAGGGGCCGCAGCAACCAGCAAGCCGTGTTTTTGGATTCATCCGGACGGGCCTATTCTTTACCGGCTCATTCATTACCTTCTGCCCGTGGTCTTGGTGAACCGCTTACCAGTCGCTTTTCTCCAGGCGAAGGTAGCCAGTTTCTTTATGCCATCACTGGCGAGTCACAACAAAAACTCGTGTTGGCCAGTTCATTCGGTTATGGCTTTGTGACTGAAACCACCAATTTGCACAGTAAAATGAAAGCCGGTAAGGCCATGATTTCACTACCCGGTGATTCCACACCCGTGGAGCCGGTCGTCATCGTATCCGATGATGCAGATACCGTGGTTTGTGTAACGTCGGATGGATACCTGCTGGCCTTCCCGTTGAGCGACCTTCCTGAACTCTCGAAGGGCAAAGGAAACAAGCTCATCAACATTCCTCCCAAACGTCTGAAGGCTGGTGAGGAGTATATGCTTGGAATGGTTGTCGTTGCTGAAAATCAGGAAATTCTGGTTTGGGCAGGCCAACGCTATTTGAGATTAGGCAAAAAGGATCTTGAGCATTTCAGAGGGGAACGCGCCAAGCGCGGTCACAAGTTACCCCGGGGTTTTCAACGTGTAACCAAAATTGAAATTGCGGGCGATTAAAACCCTAAGGCTATGACACAAATTGCGGCTGGAACGGGGTTTGAAGCACACTTAGTGGGCATCTTTTGGCTCGGGTGAGACAACCCGATAGTGATTCCCCTACCATTTTTGAAATGACTTACTTATTCGTAATTATAATTTCAGTTTATTTATATTAGGTTATTTTAATTTAGTATTTTCTAATATATAATGCATTCATCCGGTCAGATGTTGGTTACGCACATCTGCTAACCGACAGAACTCCTCGATCGGCACCATCTGAACAGGTGTCATTACCTGGAAAGCGAATTTCCGCTTTCCAGGTTTTCTTTTATTTTGCTAGCGGAATGTCCTCACAGGGCACTCCGTGTTGACAGCAAGATTCTGTATAATCCAACCCCGTCAGAGTTTAAAAACAATGCGGTCAATGTGACCTCAAACAAAACTAATTTATCTTTAAGGTATGAAAGCTTATGGCGCAGATAGAATGGAAAGACGAGTATTCAATAGGTAATGCTTCAGTCGACCAGGAACATGAATTACTGATCACACAGATCAATAAGCTCTATGAGCAGCTTAACCCGCCATTGGATACGGACACCATTGAATCCATGCTGGCTGACATCCAGACCGATATTTCCGCACATTTTGCACTGGAAGAACTTCTGATGCAGGAGGCCGGATTTGCTGAATTTGAGGATCACAGACAGGACCACGAGCGTCTGCTGGACCAGATTAATGACATGATATTTCACTTTACTGAAGACCCGGTAAGCGGCAAAGAACTGCTGATTAACAGGCTATCAGACTGGTTTAGTCATCATTTCAAGGGTTTCGATACCCGCTTGCATAATCAACTGGGCTAGGGTCGCCTGGTCAGCGGTCTACCAGCTTCATTCCGGCTTCATTTTTTCGATTGCCCTGAACCAGTTGTGAAACCCGGTTAATTTTGTTGAGTTCATCAGCAGCTAATTTTATTTGGATAGATTCAATATTTTCTTCGAGATAGTTTCGTCGCTTGGTTCCGGGAATCGGAAAAACATCATCACCCTGCGCACTTAACCAGGCCAGCGCTAGCTGGCTTGTCTTGCAGTGTTTAGCAGTCGCAATACCTTCCAGTTCCCTGACGATTTCCAGGTTAGCTTCAAAATTTTCGTCCTGAAACAAGGGAATATCCTTGCGGTAGTCGGTGTCTCCTAATTGATCGGTGTTATTGAGTTTTCCCGTCAAAAAACCCCTGCCCAGCGGGCTATAAGGAACGATGGCGACGCCCAACTCACGACAGGCCGTGATGATTTCTGTTTCAATATCGCGAACCCAGATAGAGTATTCAGATTGCAGGGCAGTGATAGGGTGCACCCACCCGGCTTTTTTCAAACTCGCAGCTGAAACTTCAGAAAGCCCTAGATACCTGACTTTTCCTTCACTGACAAGATCAGCCATGGCACCAACCGTTTCTGTCAGTGGTACCTGCGGATCAATGCGGTGCAGGTAGTACAGATCAATATAATCCGTACCAAGCCTGGACAGGCTGGCATCACAGGCTCTCTTTACATATTCGGGGCGGCCATTCAAACCTGCCTCGTTGGGAAGAAAGCCGAATTTTGTGGCGAGGATAACCTCCTGCCGAATTCCCCTGACTGCGCTTCCCAGCAGTGTTTCGTTATGCCCGTTGCCATAAACATCCGCGGTATCAAAAAAATTGAGCCCTAGCTCGAAGGCCTGCTTAATCGTAGCCCGTGACTCATCATCATTGGTCGGCCCATACCATTCAGACATCCCCATACAGCCCAGACCAATGCGTGAAGCCACTAAATCACTGTTACCCATTTTCTGTGTTCTCATGACACTATTATGCTCAATCAAAAAAACGAAAACACTTGATTCTCGACGCAACAGTGCTTTAGAGCAATGCTGTCTCACTTAATCCAGCTCCCTCAAGCTGGAACATAGGCTAATCACGAGCTTGCAAGAATAGCGTGCCCTTGGGATATGTGAACCGGATCTGTCGGCCGCCGAGGTGGCGTGGATGTCCTTGTGGCGAGTCCTGGCAATTACTACCCACCCTGGCTCCCCACCGACAACACAGTGGGGCAGCAGTACTTTTGAGGTGATTATTTAGACTTTTTGCCGGCACATCATTTAGAATTAATGCCTCACCAGTTCATCAAATATTGTAATGGGGGTTTCTATGCGTTTTAACGTTTTCCTGACAGGTCTTGCTACCGTAATGTTTGCCGGCACTGCCATCGCCGAAGGTGTCTCCATTAATCCGGGAATGTGGGAAATGACCTCGACCATGACCATGACCATGATGCCTGAACCACGCAGTACCACGGTCAAAGAGTGTATTGAAGATGATGAGCTCAATCCGGAAAGCTTCAATATGGACAAGGATAACCCCTGCACCATTTCCGATATGGCTGTGGAAGCGGATACAGCCCGTTGGTCAATCAGTTGCTCAACCGGTGGCGGTCCGATGATGGAAGGTCAATGGGAATTCACATCAAGTGGAGATGCGATCAGCGGAAATGGCTCCATGAGCACGGAATTCAACGGTCAGGCCATGGGCTTCGAAATGGTCTGGGTAGGGAAAAGGGTCGGCGACTGCGAATAATCGCCCCCACCCCATTGAGTAGATAACATTGTTACGCACCCCAGGTAGCCCCGTTACACCCCGATATCCTCATTCCAGAGGTCCGGGCGTTCGGTGATGAAGGTTTTCATCATTTGTACGCAAGTAACATCCTGTAATACCTCAACAAGCACACCCCGGGAGCGCAATAATTCTTCCTCACCCATAAAAGTGAGGTTTTCCCCGACCACAATCCTCGGTATGCCATAAAGCAATATTGCGCCGCTGCACATCGAGCAGGGTGACAAGGTCGTGTACAGCGTGCACTCACGATACACACTGGCCGGCTGACGCCCGGCATTTTCTAATGCATCCATTTCGCCATGCAATACGGCACTATCCTGTTGAATCCTGCGGTTATGCCCCCTGCCGATAATATTCCCCCTGTGTACGATCACCGAGCCAATCGGAATACCACCCTCCTGTAAACCTTTGTCAGCCTCATCAAATGCCGCTTTGAGAAATTGATCCATCTGGACGCCCTGCGATTTTATCTTCTATCATGGTACCCTGAATCAAATAGAAAGAGGTCAGGATGAATCAAACCGAAACCCTGAGCTCTATTTACCTTGTACAGGTTTTATTCAACCTGACCCTTTTCGGGAGGCATGAAGATGAGCTCATTGTTAATCAAAAACGGTACCGTTGTTACCGCCACTGACCATTACCAGGCTGATGTATATATCGATGGGGAATTGATCTCCATGATTGGTGCACAGCTTGATGTTTCGGCTGACCGGGAGATCGATGCCACCGGTTGTTACCTTTTCCCGGGTGGTATAGATGCCCATACCCATATGGAATTGCCGTTCATGGGCACCCATGCCAGTGACTCTTTTGAGAGCGGTACGCTGGCCGGATTGCACGGCGGCACCACAACCATCATTGATTTCGCTATCCAGACCCAGGGTGACAGCCTCGAAGCCGCTATTGAAGACTGGCACAAAAAGGCTGACGGTCACGCGGTTGGAGACTACGCGTTTCATTGCGCCGTAACCGACTTTAATGACGAAACACGCAAAGAACTTCCCGTCGTTATCAATGAGCATGGCATTAATTCATTCAAGGTTTTCATGGCCTACAAGGGTGCCCTGATGGTCGATGACCGGCAAATGTACGAATTGATGCAGGAGTTGGTTGAGTTGGGCGGTATCGTCACCGCGCATACGGAAAACGGCGATATGATCGACAGCAATATCCAACAGAACCTTGCGGCCGGTAATACCGCACCCAAGTACCACGTTCTCTCACGACCATCCATTTGTGAAGCCGAAGCCGCCGGTCGTGCGATTGACCTGGCTTATGAAACCGGTTGCGCCTTCTACATCGTTCATACCACTTGCGAGGAAACCCTTGCCAAGGTCAAGGCGGCGACCCTGAGAAACCAGAAGGTACATGTTGAAACCTGTATCCAATACCTGTTGCTGGATGATTCTTATTATTTCAGGGAAGGCTTTGAAGGTGCCAAGGTGGTGATGAGCCCGCCGTTACGTAAGAAAAAGGATCAGGAAGCCTTATGGGCCGGTATGAATCAGAACCTTGTTCATCATGTAGCCACTGATCACTGCCCGTTTTGCATGGATCAAAAAGCCATGGGTAAGGACAACTTCTCGAAGATTCCCAATGGCGCACCCGGTATAGAAAACCGTTTTGAGCTGCTTTACAGCGAGGGTGTCACTAAAGGCCGGATCGGACTGAATAAGTTTGTTGAAATGTCCTCGACAGGTGCGGCTAAGATTTTCGGCCTTTTCCCGCGTAAGGGCACTATCGCGGTTGGTTCTGACGCTGACATCGTCATATTTGACCCCGAGGCCGAACACACGATTTCCGCCGACACCCATCACATGAACGTTGACTACAATGCCTATGAGGGCTGGCAGGTCCAGGGTAAAACCCGCACAACGATTCTGCGCGGAACCGTTGCGATTGATGAAGGAAAGGCGTTTGTCGGTGAAGGATTTGGCAAATATCTGAAACGTCCGCCATTTACTTCCTATACTTAGAATCACGGATGGGTAAAAAGTAGGGTGGGTTGTTTTTTAACCCACCAGGTAGTTTCGAGATTGCAAACGGTGGGTTATAAATAACCCACCCTACGGAGAGAAACATATGTCCAGAATGGTTAAAGCCGCGATCGTCCAGATGGCCAACAAACTACACGGTGACGAGAGTGTAGAGGCTCACCGTAAGGCGATGATTGAAGCACATATTCCCTACATTGAGGAGGCCGGTGAGAAAGGCGTACAGATGCTGTGCTTCCAGGAGATATTTACCGGACCGTATTTCTGTCCTTCACAGGACGCCAAGTGGTATGACGCGGCAGAAGCAATACCTGATGGCCCGACGACACAAATGATGTGTGAGTACGCACGCAAATACAATATGGTCATCGTTGTGCCGATCTATGAAGAACATATGACGGGGGTTTACTTCAACACCGCCGCTGTTATTGATGCCGATGGCACCTACCTTGGCAAATACCGTAAAAACCACATTCCACAAGTCGCGGGTTTCTGGGAGAAGTTCTTTTTCAAACCCGGCAACCTCGGCTACCCGGTATTCGACACGGCTTATGGAAAGGTGGGTGTGTATATCTGTTATGACCGGCACTTCCCCGATGGCGCACGCTGCCTGGGTTTAAACGGTGCGGAAATCGTGTTTAATCCATCCGCCACCGTCGCTGGCCTGTCCCAATATCTGTGGGAATTAGAGCAGACAGCCCATGCTGCCGCCAATGGTTACTACATTGCAGCCATCAACCGTGTCGGTGAAG
>Ga0055584_100003132_pt1 | contig 16363 bp, 15 predicted proteins | sample OSDHelmetaG_FD_58716 | JGI IMG/M metagenome (GOLD analysis project Ga0055584, IMG submission 58716) | Pelagic marine sediment microbial communities from the LTER site Helgoland, North Sea, for post-phytoplankton bloom and carbon turnover... | ecosystem: Environmental > Aquatic > Marine >... | reverse complement strand
GCCAAGCGGGCTTGGTCTGCACGGCTGTAGAGATCCACGTGCCAAGCGACATGAGCAAACCCCAGCTGGGCCAGGTGCTGCCCAGCCCGCTCGATCTGCCCCTCCAGGAGATCCCGCTCCAGCTGCCGGGAGATGCGGTAGCGCGGGCTGCTGCGGGGGTCGGTGCTGGTGCAGTGTTCGGAGCTGATGTGTCCGTGCTGGGCTTGGGCCAGGCACGCGGTGGCGTTGAACCACATCTCCTGCTCCATGGGGCTGCTTCCTCCGACAGGAAACAAGTCCAGGACGGGCCCAGTGGCCTGGCTGTAGACCCTGGGAGTCTGGGCGAGCTGAACCTGCTGGCGGGTAGGCACGTGGTGCAACACCATGGCCTCGACCAAGACCAGGAGACCGAGCAAGCCCACGCGGGGACCCTGCCGCTGCTGAAGGGTCCATCCCCCCAGGGCCGCAAGTGCGGAGAGTCCCAACAGACCGCTCCAAAACAGGCGCACAGGAAAGCGGACAAGCTCGCCCAAGCCCAGCCAAAGCAAGGGGGTAATCAGCCCAGTCGGCCAAGACTCCGCGTTGCTGGCCGGTATCCCTACGCACAGGGCCAGCCCCAGAGCAAAGAGAATGAGCAAGCTTCGGTTTCTCCCGGACCAAAGCTTGGGAACGCAGGCAACCAGGGCCAGGGCCAACCCGGGGAGCGCCAGGGTGTAGCTGTGGTCCCAGCGATCCAACTCTCCATCGCTCAGAGAGAGCCGGTCCAAGCCAGCCAAGTTGACCACCCCCGCGCTGCCTCCCAAACCCGGTCCAGCGAAGAGTAGGACCGGCAGGAGTCCGAGCAGCACCACCGCGAATGCAGCAAGAGACGGAAAGAGCAGCTTTTTGGGCCCGTGGCGTAGAACACCGGCCCAAAGGAGCACAACGGCGAGTAGAGCACCCGAGAGCCCCTGGTACGCCGATGTTAGCGCCAGCAAGACGAAGAGCGCCCCCGCCCCAAGCCCCTGCTTCCAGTGCCCGTCTGGCCCTGTGGCCCGCCACCACATCAGAGCGAAAAGCGGCAGCCAGGGATTCAGGAGTTGGTAGACATGTCCCTCCAGCAGCACGGTTGCCGCTAAGCCAGAGAAGGCGTAGAGCGCGCCCCCCACCAGCGGCCAAATGCCACGGGCGCCCACCTCTTTGGAGAAGAGCGCCGCAGCGGTCCCAGACAGCGCCAAACCCAGGACCTGTAGCCAGCCATGCAAACGGGCAGGGTCCAAGAACTGGAGCAAGACCGATACAGGAAGAAGGGTGTAGCTATCAAAACGTCGGTAGTCGCCACCCACGGGCCAGGCCGTAGATCCATCGATCAAGCCCCCTGCCGCCAAGCGAGGTCCGGCTGCCAAGGACCAGAGGGTGCCGGGGGCGTCGAAGTTTCGGCCAACCAGGGCTTCTGGCCCTGCCAAGACTGCGGGAAAAGTCCAAAACACCGCAATCAAAGTCAGCAACCCAAAGACAAGGGCGGGGTGGGAGAGCCACTCCCTGGGTGCCTTGGCCGCTTGCTTTTTGCGGCTGGCTACCCAAGCCACAAGCCCAAGGGCCAGGCTCCACCAGACAAACCCACCGCCCACAGCCAGGGCGCTACGAATGCCCAAATCCCAGCTCCCGCCAGGCAGGGCTTCCGAGACCCTTTGGGCCTGCTGCCCATCCTCGCGCAGCACATAATGCAGCGCGCTCTCCCCAGCGGGAAGCGGCTCGAGGGCCGCGTAGACCCGATGGGGTTTGGGACTTTGGCTCCAGATCTCGATGGGTACAAAGCGCAGCTCTTCCCCAGAGAACACCCCACTGGCCACGGGGGCTCCAAGCAGCTCTTGCTGCTGGGGAGTGCCCAACCAGAGAAGCTCTGCATAAAATCCGTCCTGCGCCCGGCCCTCGGGAACGCTGAGCTCCACCCGTACTTGAGTGGCCCCCTGGGCGATCGAGAGTCCAATGAGAGCGGCCCACATTCGAGCAGAGTACCACGCTCGCTGCCCCATCAAGTGGCCGGAGAGACCGCCGCGAAGTAGGATACTGGCACCAACCCTGCCCCCCAAAGGCCCACCCATGCTGCTCGCGCTCGCCCTTGCCTGCACCGATCCTCAGACCCTCAGCGTCACCGCCACTGACCCCTTCGGCACGGCCATGGAGGAGGTGACCGTCAAGCTGGCCACCGGAGAGCCCTACCTGACAGGCAAGGACGGCCAGGTCAGCTTCGATGTGCCCAGCGGAAAGCTCGAGATCATGGTGGGCAAGGACGGCTTTATCCCTGAGTTTGGGGTGGTCAACGTCCCCGACGAGGGTGACCCAGACGCCCTGGCCTTCACCCTGTTCTTCGAGCCCGACCACGTCGGCTTTTACGGTGTGAGCCGAAGCGACTACACGGAGTTGGTGACCGAAAAGATCAAGACCGTGGCCACTGAGAAGACCACCTGGCACGGTCTGAAGGACGTGCCGAAACATGCCCTGCCCAGCGGCATGCCACAGCGCTTCGTGTTCCAGAGCAGCCTGCGCGCCTCGGAGCTCAAGCAACAAAACCTGACCCTCTCCAAGCTCAAGTTCGTCGAGGAAGCCGAGGTTGTTGGCGTACTCGGGCCAATCGAAGTGGAGCTTGATCTGTGGGTGGCTGACACCGACTTGGACTTTGATATCAAGGGCACGCAGGCCCAGGACAACTACCTGATCGTGACCAAGACCGCCTTGGAGCCCGGCTTTTACGCCTTCCACGCCCAGAGCATTCTCAAGTCAACACAAGCCGAGAGCCTGGACCGTCTCCCCAAAGAGATGCAGGTGGCCTTTCCCTTCGAGGTCAAGTAGGCCCCAAGTCCTGGGGCACGGATCAGACGCTGGCGACAGCGTCCATAAAGGCCTTGAGCTTCACGGCGTCCAGGGCGTAGTTCTCGCCGCTGCGCACGCCAGTGCACAGGTCCAAACCATAGGGCCGGACGGTCCGGATGGCCTGGACCACGTTGTGAGGCTTGAGCCCGCCGGCCAACAGGACCGGTGTGTCCACTTGCCGAACGATCTCGGCGGATATGCTCCAGTCGTGGGTCAGACCGGTTCCGCCTAACTGCCCATTGGGGCCACCTGTGTCCAGGACCAAGCAGTCCACCAACGGCGCCAGCTCTTGGGCCTTGGACAGGGTCTCCATGCCGGTGACATGTACGGCCTGAAAGATCCGAACGCCTGGATAAACCTGTCGAATCTCAGCATAACCAGAGACTGGAAAGGCATCGACGATCTGCACGCTGTTGCAGCCGGTGGTGCGCAGCTGCGCGATGACCTGGGCGGCAGTGTGCTTGGAGCTGAGCAGCACCGAGTCCACCATCGGCGGGATGCTCTGCGCAATGTCGCCGATCCGGATCTCGTCGATGGGCCCCCATCCAGTGGGCATCTGGGAGACCAGCCCTAGGCTGCGGGCACCATGGGCGAGCGCCATTGCGGCCTCTTCCCGGTCTTGGATGCAACAGATCTTCACAGGCAGCATGGGCACTCCAGGCCCCAACGCTATTCGCGCAGCGCTACCACCGCCAGAGGCGCACCCCGTTGGCGCTGGAAGCGATCCAGCGTCCCGTCTTGGAGAAGCAAAGCTGTTGTACGGCGCCATCGTGCCCGCTGACCTTGCCGGGTCGGGCGCGTTTGACGCTGCCATCGGCCAGGGCCGCAAACGCCACAGAGCCCGAACGGGTGCCCAGGGCCACCACCTCGCCCTTGTGGTGCACGGCCCCTGCGGTGATCTCAAAGCTCATGATGGTCCGCGACTCATTGCCATTCCAGACTGTCAAGCCACCCTCAGCAAGCCCCAACACCATGTCTGGACCGGCAAAGCGCAGGCGGTGGGCGCTGACCTGACCCTTGGGCAGGGGCTGGCCAAACGGCACGTATCGAAGACCCTCCGTGAACAAACGGGCCGCGACGACTTGGCCAGACCCGTTCACACCGATGATGGTCTGCTTGGGCAGGCGAACGTGCTTGCGTCGGGTCAGCGTGCGCTCGGAGATCAGTGCCACCCGGCCGTCCAGGGTCTGACCGGTAACCACAAAACCCATGCGGCCCCCGGGGCGCGGCAGCCAATTCACCGCCAAATCGGAGAGCAGCGGGATCTCAAAGGCCGCTTGGCGCTCTCCACGGCGGGTCTCGTGAATCGCGACACCCTGGCCTCGCTCAACCACTAAGACAACCTTTCCATCGGGGGACGACGATAGGCAGGCGGGATCCGAGACGGAGCCGGAGAGCTTCCGCGTTCCATAGACCGGATCGACTTCGATGAGCTGGCCGTCCGCCGTGGCAACGAGCAGCAGCTCTTTGCTACCGAGCCAAGTTAGTGCGCGTGCCCCGTCAATCGGAGGCTGGAGCACTGCCTGAATCGACTTTTTCTCATGCAGAAAATGGGGTTCAGATCCTGCCATGGTTCCAGTCTACACCGGCGAGCTGCACCGGCTTTGTCACAGTCTACTCCTCGCCTTCCGGCTCCGGCAAGGGCCCCCGCTGAAGCTCCAGCAAACCCACCAATATCAACGCCTGATACGCCGCATCATAGTCGGCTCTGTGCTTCTGGGCCGCGTCCTCTTCAGGCAGCCCCAAGAGCTCGCTCAAGGTCTCCTTTCCGGTCTCCAGCCAGTGGATGTTCAGCACGCCAGCAGCCAGCGCCTTGGTGTCCAGGGCCTTGTAGCCGTATGGATTTTCCAGACCATCTGCCTTGTAGGCGTAGGAGACAAAGGACCAGTCAAAGGGCGCGTTGTGTCCCACAAAGACCGGTGTGGTGCCCGGCAGACAGTGGCTCTCAGTCCAAGTGGTGAGCTTCTTCAGCCCCTCGATGCGCGGCAGACCTTGCACCTTTAGGCGCTCCAGGTCCAAGCCGTTGATCTCCATCGCGCGGAGATCCACCTCAGGGGCTTGGGGCTTGAACTCCAGATAGAGCTGGGGACCCAATGCAAGGCTGCCGTCCTCCAGGTCGTAGACCACCTGAGCGCCAAGGCTGATCATGTCAAAGAGACCCGGAACAGTGCCGGAGCACTCAATGTCGATACAGAACCATGTGGCGCGTGCCATGAACCCTCCAAGAGCGGTCCCAGCCGACTAACCCAAAAGGCCTCAGCGATGCCCAAGCAGCTTCAAGGCGTGATCGCCGGCGTACTCGGACTCGCCGGCATGACTCTGTGCACCGTGCTTTTTTGCGTGCTGATGGGACTGGGTGTCCTACGCCAGGCCCCTGCGAGCGCCCTGGCCCTCAGCGCCTTGACCCTGGTGACCCTGCCGGTGCTGGGCATGGGCATGCTGGCCAAGCCCAGACCGCTCAGCACAGCCGTGGCCTCGCTGCTCTGGCCCATTCTCTTCCTGTTGGCCCTGCCCATGTACTTCCCGGGCCAGCGGGGTCCAGCCCTGAGCACCGGCATGGCCGCACTGGGATCCCTGGGAGGAGAAAAAGGAAGCATGCGCGGTGCGCGCCTGGGCACCACCCTCTCTCAGCTCTTTGGCCCCGAGTGGCTGGCTGGTCATTCCCCCGCTCCCCAGGCCACACCCAAGGCAACCCCAGCCGCCCCCACCATCGAGCCACCTCCCCGCACTGCCCCCATCGAAACACTGGGCCAGGGCGAGAGCATCCACTTGCCCTACGAGGGCCAGGGCCGCAGCCTCCGCATCCCCGTGGGGCTGGAGCACAACGCACAAGACAGCGAGCGTTGGATGCTCTTTGACACCGGCGCCACATTCACCACCTTGACCCGCGAGGCTCTGGAAACCCTGGGCGTTGGGATTCCGGGCAACGCCCCCACAGCACGGCTGCACACCGCCAACGGCATCGCCCAAGCCCCCCTGGTGCTCATCGACAAGGTGTGGCTGGGGGGCTTTGCCGTGGAAAACGTGACCATCGCGGTCTGCGATCTGTGCGGAAATGGCGACAGCGTAGGCCTGCTGGGCCTGAACGTAAGCAGCCAGTTTACCGTCACCTTCGACCCGGGTCAGGCCGTGCTGGAGCTCACACCCCAAGACGGCCAGCGCACCCTGGACATGAGCTACTGGGTTGACATCAGCGGCTTAGCCACTGTCTTTCCGGAAGGCCGGGTGGAAGTCAACATCACAGCCGACAACGAGAGCCAAGTCCCCATCTCCGAGCTCGAGGTGGGCATCCAGTGCGCTGACGAGCACTTCAGCGCCTTTCTGGAAGACCTTCCCGCACTCGGCCAAGCCAAGAGCCGGGTCACCCTGCCCAGCGGCAGCGACTGCGACCCCTACCAGATCACTCTGGACGGGGGCCAGTGGTAGCGCCAGCCCAGTCCGCTCAGTTTTCAGCGGCTTGGATTCTCAGCTCGCGCTTGAGCAAGGGCACTTCGCTGCCGTCCTTGGCGCTGCGCGTGAAGATCTCCAAGGTCAGGGTACCGGGCGTGACCGGAACCACCAGCTCAAAGTCGCCGCGCTCCGGCGCCGCAGCGGTGACCACCGTGGCATCGGTGATGCGCTCCCCATCTCGGGTCAGACGGATCTGAAGGTGGCCCTCAAAGACCTGTGCGTTCCCAGCAATACGGAGGCTCTCACCCTGGACCACATCTCCCATCGGCGAGTTCAGACTGACCGGACCCAAATCTGCAACCGGCTCCTCCACAGCGGGCTCCGTGGCCACAGGCTGCTCAGGCGTAGGCTTGACGGTCGCCTCGACCGCAGGCATCTGCGGGCTGACCGACTCCGGGGTGGAACCAGCACAGGCCAAGATCAGCAGCGAGAGCAGCACCACCTCAGACGCCCGTAAAGCTGGCGGGAGGACGCCAAGAGGCATCCAGGGCTTCTGTCGCGACCCAGAGCATCATGAAGATGGTGCCAGCCTTGACCGGATCCACGTCGACTTCGGCCTCCTTGAGCTCCTCCTCGTCGCGTTCAAACAGGGCGTGCAGGGCCTCGTCCAAGATGTGGGGCTGGGCGCGCCAGTCTTGGGCCCGCACGCGATCGGGAAAGCCATCATCAAAAGGCAGGACCTGGTCCACAGCAGCCTTGACGCGGGCTGCCGCAGTGTTGATCTCCCGTCCGTTGACCTTGGAGAGGCGGCCGCCCATCTGGTCAAAGATGCGGACCACAACCGAGAAGAGGTACAGGCTGACCTCGCCGGTCTGAGCGTCCACTGCCGGCAGGTTCTGGTTGTAGAAGCTCAGCAGGCGCTTCTGCTCCTTCAGCAGACGGGTGGCGACCGAGCGAAAGGCCTCGCCGTCGTCTGCGCAAGCCTCGGAGAGGGTGTGGACGGTGTCGCGATCAATGGCAGGATTGGACATATTTCCCTCGGGGGTGGTGGCTCGCCGATTAGCGCGGGGCTCCCCAGCTGACCAACTATTCAGCGCACCAGAAAGCCAGACAAGGCAGATCCAGCGCTTCCAGATCAGCACGAAGGCCATTGCTGCTCATCCCTGGGATAGCACTCGGCGCTCTTCGGGATACAGCAAAGGCATGCCCACTAGCTTTCATCTCCGCTGCGCCACCCGCTTCCTCGCCCCCGAAGACCAGGTGCGAGACCTGACCACCCCAGACGGGCCCTGGATGGCATGGCTCAGGGAGAAAGCGTTCATCGAGTGGCGCCATGAGCGCATCTGGGAGACGGCCACCGATGCAGTGCGCTACGCGGACAGCCTCACCTTCACTCCCGTGGCCGGAAAACTCCAAGCCATCGCAGTAGAGCGACTGCTGCAGCGCCACCACAGACACCTGGCAAGCCAACTGCCAAGCGATGCCCGAGCAACCGCAGTCAGCACCCTTCGCGTGAACGACGACGTCGAAGACGAAGGAAACAGCGGCTATATGTAGCAGGCGGCCAGGGACGAGTCGGGCTTGAGGATTCCCAGTCGGTTAAGCCCCGGGCCTCAACACCCGGAGCTGCATCGTGCGCGTCCCCCTCTCCCTGCTCTCCAAGATGGTCTCTCTCCCCAAGTCCGGAGACCACTTTGCCGTGGACGAGCTGGCCGAGAAGATGAACGGGCGGGTCTCGGAGATCGAGCACATCCACCGCTACCCCAGCCGCCAGGCCTTCTCAGGGGTGCAGGTGGTGCGCTTGATCAGCGTGGTCGAGCAGACCGAGGAATACCAGCGCTGGGCAGCCACCGCGGCCGGTCGGAGCATCCACATGGTGGTGGGTCGCAAGTACGGCGTGCAGGCGGGAGAAGCCTTCGCAGGCGTTCTGGACGGCGATGCACTGCCGGACGGAACCCCCGTGTCGGCGCGGGATGTGGGCGGCTTGGCCTCGGACGGTCTCTTGTTGTCAGAGGTGAGCGCCGGCATTGGCGCGGACGCAGGCAATCCTCTGGGCTTTGGACCGGATGTCGCCGACGGAGCCAACGCTTGGGACACCCTGGGTCTGGACGATGTGGTCCTGGAGTTTGACCTGGAGCCCAACCGCTCCGATCTCTTCTCACTGGTCGGCATGGCTCGGGACGTGAGCGCCATCTACGGCACCCCAATGTGCCACCCCATCTTGGCTGACAGCAGCGACTGGGGCTCCTCTGAGCTCCAGGTCGACCTGCAGAGCGATGCCTGCACCCGCTACGCCGCCGTGGAGCTCTCCGGTGTCAAAGCTGGGTCGTCACCCCAGTGGCTACAGAACGCCGTACGCAAGCTGGGTATGCGGCCCATCAACCAGATCGTCGACGCTGCCAACCTGGCGATGTTCGAGCTGGGCCAGCCCATGCACACCTTCGATAGGACCCACATCTCCTCGGGCAGCATCGGCCTGCGCATGGCCCGACCCGATGAAAAGATCACCACGCTCGACGGCACCGAGCGCACCCTGACCGACGAGTGTTTGCTGGTCACCGACGGCGACACCCCCGTGGCCTTGGCCGGCATCATGGGCGATGCCCACTCGGAGATCGGCAGTGACTCCAAGTCCATCGTGATCGAGTCCGCCCACTTCGACATGTTCACCATCCGCCGCGCCTCCCGCCGGCTGGCCCTGCGAACAGAAGCGAGCCTGCGCTTTGAGAAGGGTCTGGCCCCTTCCCGCGTGCTCCCAGGAATGCAGCGCCTGGTCCAAATTCTGACGGACTTGGGAGAGGACGTTGCGGTCCAAGGCTGGGTGGATGCATGGCCAGCGCCGCCCGCCCAACACGTCATCACCTTTGACCCGTCCGAAGCCAGAGCGCGCCTGGGCATGGACGTTCCCAACGACACCATCCAAGCCCGCTTCGCAGCCCTGGGCCACAAGCTCCAGGTGGACTCGCCTACCCAGTGGCAGGTCGCTGTCGCCCCTTGGCGTCCAGACCTGCAGATCCAAGCCGACCTGAACGAAGAGGTCGGCCGCATCCATGGCTACGAACACGTGGTCTCCGAGCTGCCCAGCGCATCGCTGCAGCCTCCAGTCGCCAACCCGATCTTCTCCCGTGGCTTTGCCGCCCGCGACACTCTGAACGGCCTGGGCTTTGACGAGGCCTACTTGGGCGTGTGGGTGGGCCAAGCGCAGCTCGAGCGTTTCAGTTTGCGTCCCGAGACTCTGATTCGTCTGACCAACCCTCTGCACAGCCACCTGGAGTACTTCCGTCCCAGCGCGCTGCCCGACTTGGTCCAAGCCGTTCGTGAGAACCGCAAGTCCCTGCCCCACTTCAAGCTCTTCGAGCTGGCAAAGGTCTACGGCAAGATCGACGGCCAAGCTGTGGACCGCAACCACCTCAGCGGCGTGGTCGCAGGCGCGGGCAATGACGACTCCGGCACGCGCTTCTTCGCCGCACGAGACGCTGCGCTGGACGTGTTGGTGGGCTTGGGACTGGCGCCCGAAATCCAGGTGGGCAACGCCCCCGCTTGGGCCCTGCCTCACTGCTTCCATCCCGGCCGTCAGGCTCTGATCAGCGTACAGGGCAAGGTCGTGGGCTTTGTGGGAGAACTGCACCCCGGACTGGTGACCTCGACGGGACTCAACGAGTCTTTCTCCAGCTTCCACATCGACTTTGAGTCGGTCATGGCCATGATTGGCCAGCGGGTCGCGTTCCATCCTCCCCCCCGCTTCCCGGGCATGAAGGTACACGTCAATGTGCTGGCCCCCACCCGCATGCTGGCCCGGGACCTGCTCCTGGCCATGGACAGCGCCGCTCTGGAGCGCCAAGTGGGCCGCAGCGTGCTGGACGTCTACGCAGGCAAGGGCGTTCCCCAGGGTCAGAAGCGCGTGACCGTAGAGCTGGAGTTCAACCACCCGGAGCGCAGCTTGCGCTCCGAGGAAGTCGACGGCTGGATCCAGAGCCTCAAGGGGCACTTGGCCGAGCAGAGCTTGGTGGCCGAGGTCTAAGCCCCCCTGCCCCCGGCCCCCCTATTCAACAGCCGGGGCCAAGAGCAGCACAGCCGACTGAATCCGGGGATCCTCGCTCTCCAACACAGGCGACAGGTCGTCCTGCTCCGTCTTGGTGAGCTGCTGACCGGCCAGACAGCGCACTGCAGCCGCCTGAAGCTTGGGATGGGCCCCGCTCACCGCCTGGTCCACGCAGAACCTTGCTCCAGGGTAGAGACCCCGAAGAACAAGTGCGCGCTCCTGCACAAGCATCGAGGCGGGAGTCAACGCCAGGTGCTCCAGAATGGCCTGGCCATCCCCATGAAAGTCGATCGCAGCCTTGTCGGGCAGATCGCCGTTGTGGCGCGCCATTAGCAGCGCCTGGACCTTGTCGGCGCCAGCGGGCACCTCATCACCTGCGGCAGGCTCGAGGGGCAGGTCGACCGGCGCGCTCTGCACCGGCTTGGATGGCAAGGCGGCGAGAGGCTCTGCAGCGGCGACATGACCGAGCTCTTGGGCTCCAGCCAGGTCACCGGATGCCACGTCACCAGGCGACTCAGGACCGTTGGCACAGGCCAGCGCAAAGATGAGATTCAACATGGGCTACTGCTCCAACAATTCGGTGATTCTTTCCTGGGTCTGCGCATGCACCCCAGTGGCCGTGGCGGCCTGCTTTAGCTTGTCCTGGGACAAACCGGCGCCCGAGAGAACCTCGGCTGCGGCGATGCCTACCCGTGGGTCCGCATCCAAGAGCGCCATCTCAATGGCCTGCCGCTGCGTCTTGGACGAGGAGAGATCCTGCCCAGCCAAACAGCGGACCGCACCCGCCCGAACCTTCGGCTCGGCGTCCTCCAACATCTTGCGACAGAACACCCCAATGTGGGCATCCGGGTAGAGCGCCAAGAGCATCAGCGCCCGCTCCCGCACGATGAGCTGGGGGTCCACCGTCGCCAGATCCGCCAAGTCCTTGGCCGCATCTGGGTGGGTGTCCAGGGCCGCACGGTCAGGCAGGTCGGCCACGTCCTTGGCCAAGAGCAGGTCTCGGACCGGAGAGCTGGACACAGCGACAGGCACGTTGTCGCTGATCAAAGGATCGCCATCTTCGGGCTTGGCTGGCAGCTCTGTCACCGGCGTGGCCGCGGCCAGAGCTTCCAATTCTGGCCCATCCACGGACTGGGCGCCGCTGCACGCGAGCAAGAGCAAGAGCATGGTCAACGTCCTTTATTGGGTGATGGGGCTGCGGGAGAGCACCATCGCCTGAGATTCGGAGAGCTGATCCTGGGCCAGGTTGCCAGCAACCCAGAACATGAAGTTCCCGCCGTCGTACTCCGAGCACTCCTCGGCCGAGAAGTATCCATCGCCATCGTCAGCGCTGGCGGGGCACGCCGGGGTGTCCTGGAGGGACTCGGTGCGGGAGCCGTCGTCCTCGGTCGTATGGAAGAGTCCCATCTGGTGGCCCACCTCGTGGGCCAAGGTCTCGCCCATGGTCTGGGTGTCCAGATCATTGCCCCAGATGTGGCCGTCCACCGCCACGATCACGCCTGCGCCGTCCATCTCGAAAAGCCCCACGGGTCCGGGAATGCCGCCAGCCTCGCCCAGCGTACCGGGCTCATCGGAGTAGTCCTGGATGATAAAGATGTTCATGGCTTGACCGCTGGCCACACCGATCGGGGTAGCGCGCAGCTCGTTGGAGTCGTTGTAACGAATAAACCCGCTGCCCTGGGTCGAGTACAGGTTCACCTGCCCCACTCGCGGGCCACCATCACCGGTCCACACATCGTCCATGCGCGTCAAAGCAGCGTCCAGCTCCTCTTGGTACAGGGCGGTGTCGCCGACGATCACGATGTTCAGGTCCACCTGACCCTGGCCCGGGTCAAAGCGCCGCGAGACCAAGTGCAGGGTGCCGCTCCGCCCTTCCAGGTCGCTTAGAGAAGCGGGCTGCAACACCAAGCACTCACCGTCTGGGGTGGTACCCGGTGTGATGGGCAGCACCACGGTGCCTCCCAGTCCACCCCAGTGGTAATAGGGCGCGCTCCACCAAGCGCCGTCGGTCTCGTCCGGACGAGCGGCGTCGATGAAGGTCTTGTCATCGAGAGCGACCAGCGCAAAGCCGGTCTCCTCCCCCCGAACCTCTACGGTCGCAGCAATGGAACTCGTGTCGCTGGGCACAGCGATGGTCACCATGGGACCCACCGACACGCCCACGTCATTGCCCCACTCGAACTCAAAGTCGATGGTCTCGTGGGTGAAAGCCCCTTCAGAGCCGAGCACCAGAGCGTCGGAGCCACAGTTGGGCACCTCGGTGCCTGCCGTGTCACCAACGGCGTCGACGCCCAAACAGCCCAGAAACATGAGCACAACGGGCGCAAGTCCCAACAGTCGCAGTCGCAAAGCGGCCTCCATAGAGGCCCCTACAGTAACACCGCCTGTGAAGGTTCATCCCGACCGCTTCGTCCCGCTTGGCTCAGCCAGCCTCTGCGGGGGTCAGGGTCACCAAACGGTCCACAGCGTGCACTGGAGCCCGGTCGCCTGCCATCAAACCCTTGATTGCGCTAAGCACCAAGCGGTGCTTGCCCAAGGTGCGTTTGCCTTCGAACTGCTCGCTGACCACATGGATCTCGAAGTGTCCGCCAGCCCCTTGGGCCTTGACCGTGCAGCCAGGAATGGCTTCGGACACTGCCGCTTCGATCGCTGCGCAGATGTCGCCTTGAAAGTCTGTGGGATGCTCGCTCATGGATTCTCCGGGTCCGATGGAATACCCGCCTGAACAGCCTCAGGCCAAGGATTGCAACAATGAGTCCAAAGACACGCACATTAGCTGTCTCGCTCGCAGCCGTCAGCTTCGCTCTGGTGCTCATGGAGCTACTGATCACGCGCCTGTTCGGCGTGATCCTCTTCGCTCAGTTTGCCCACCTGGCCCTGGCACTGGCACTGATGGGCATCGGCGTGGGCGCCGTCCTACAGCACCTGCGCCCCAGCTTGGTCCCCGACCAGGGTCTGGAGCAGCGGGTCGCGGTGCTTTCCTTGATCCAAGCCGGTCTGTCCTTGCTGGCGGTGCTCGCCGCTCTGAACTTCCCCATCGTCTCTCAGTTCGAGGCACCACCGGAGAGTTACCAAGAGCGCAGCGGCATTGTGGACAACCTGGTGGACCCATGGTGGTTCGCCGCCCTTCTTCCAGTACTGGCGGCGCCTTTTACCGCGGCTGGTCTGATTCTGGCCGGCGTATTCCAGCGGAGGCGCAGGGACATCGGCACCCTCTACGCCTTTGATTTGGCCGGCGGGGCCTTGGCCGCAGTGCTCTTCTTGCCCCTGTTGGGGGCGATGGCCGGCCCAGACTTGGTCTTTCTGGTCATCCTGGCCTTGGCCATCGCAGCCGCTCTGCTGAGCTCTGGCCGCACACGCATGGCAAGCGGCGCACTGGGCTTGGTGGTCCTACTCCTTACCGGCATCAGCTTCGCCGGCGAGGTTCTTCAGGTGCGCTTTGCGGCCGGCTACTCCGAGGACTCCATCACATCGTCCGTCTGGACCCCGGTGGCTCGGGTCAGCATCGCGGAGCTGGAACGCGGCCACTACATCACCTTGGACAACAGCTCGGCATCCCGCATTCCGCGGAACGAAAAAGACGTCCGCATCTTGGACAGTCACTTGAACCGCTCCCTGGTGTACCGCATGCATGAACCAGGAGCGCGGGTGGCCATCATGGCGGCCAGCGCCGGGCCCGAGGTCGCCGTGGCTCTTTCCCACGGGCACAGCCAGATCGACGCCATCGACATCGCCGGCGGCATTCACGAGCTGATCCTGGAGACCTACCCCAACGAGACCCACAACCCCTATCTGTCTCCCGACGTGAACTTCATGGCCCTGGACGGACGCGCAGGTATCGCATCAGCCACCGAGCCCTACGACATCATCCAGATGGTGCACGCCAACCTCTGGTCCAGCGCCGGGCTGCTCTCCAACGCTTGGTCCCCAGCCTTGCTGGAGACCCGAGAGGCCTTTGGCACCTACCTGGACCACCTCTCCCCCGACGGCACCCTCTCCTTCGGACGAGGTTCTAAGACTGAGCGCATTGCGGTGTCCGCAGCCGCGGCCTTGAGAGAACGCGGAGTGAAACGCCCACACAAGCACATGGCCCTGGTCGAAGGCCGCGCCACTGTGCTGCTGGTCAAGCCCCGGCCTTGGACACAAGTCGAGCGCGACAAGCTGATCATCGAAATGCGCGAGGCGGACCCCAAAGCCAGGCTCGTGCGCGACCCCACCCAAGCCCCTCCAGGCCCCCTCAAGGGTCGGATTCTAACCGATGATAGGCCCTATCTGGACGACGCCACCCTGCTGCGCAACAGCCTGAAAGATCTGTTTTCCACACAGACCTCGGGCGGAGAGGAGGCGCCACTCACCGCGCTGTACCAGTCCATCGCCGTGCAGGTGGCCTTTGTGCTCCTAGCAGGCCTAGCTTTCGTACTCATCCCCTTGCTTCGTCGCGGGCCCTCCGAGCTAAACGGGGTCCAGGGGATCGGCTGGGGTTTGGCCTACGCCTGTACCCTTGGCTACGGCTACCTGAGTGTGGAGACCGTGCTGCTGCATGAGCTGGCGCTCTTTGTCGGACACCCCACCTATGCGGTCACAGCGGTGATCCTAGCGATGCTCGCCAGCTCCGGGGTGGGCTCCTATCTGGCGGGCAAGGTGCCCGAAGACACGCTGCTCAAAGCACTGCGAATCGCACTGGGTACGGGGCTCATCTTTGGCGTGATTCAAGGCTGGATCATCCCGCCCTTGCTCGAAGACCTGGCCATGACATGGTCCCTCACCGCCCGCTTCTGCATCACAGTGTTGGTGCTGCTACCTCTTGGCTTTGTGTTGGGTATGCCCTTCCCACTGGGCCTGCGCCTGCTGCGCCCAGAGGCGGGTGGGATCGTGCCCTGGGCTTGGGCCCTAAACGGTTGGATGAGTGTCGCGGCCAGCTTGATCACCGTCATTCTGGCCCGCATGTATGGCTACCACCTGGCCCTGGGCGTGGCCTTGGGCGTCTACGCCTTGGGACTGCTGCTGGCAGGGCGACTCCCGCACATTCGCAAGCCCGCTGCTGCCTGAGAGCCTGTAGAATCTGGGCCTATGCCACTGGCCCTCGACGAATACGCCGTCTTAGAAAACTTCTCTGTACTTTACAGCGGAGGTCTGGACAGCTGCGCGGTCCCCATCATTTTGGGTGAAAACCAGCGCCCTGAGCACAAAGGCGGCATCCACCTACTGACCTTTAAGCACCGCTACGGCGCCCTGTTCAATGAGTGGAGCCGCAAGCACACCCCCGAGCTTCAACGCGTCTTGGGCTTGCGTGTGCAGCACCACCTGATCGATCACACCAACGAGTGGAACGCCATCGGCGCCAAGCGCTTGCTCCGGGACAGCATTCAGTACGGCGGCCACTGGACCCTGTGCTTGGGCTGCCAAGAAGCCATGGCCACCCACGCCATCGCCTACAACCTGGAGCGGGGCATCACCAACACCCTGATCTGCAGCTCTGTAGGCGGCGAGTACGCGGTCATGTCCATGCCCATCACCCGGGACCTGAACGCTCAGTTCTACGCCCGCTTTGGCATTCGCTACAACGCACCCTTGCTGGACCTGGGCATCGGAAAACCCGAAGAGCGCGCGGTCTTACGCAAGCACGGCATCGAACCGGGCTGGGGTGCCCGCCGCTCTCACCAAGGCTTCCAACCCATCTGTCTACTCGGCTTCCAGCACGGTCTGGACATCGTCTTTGACATGCACACCACCTACCCACCGGACCGGGTCACTCGCTTTCTACAAGACAAGTTCGTGGTCATGGAGCAACTCGTCCACAGCCTCCTGACTGCCCGTGGATTGGACCCCCATGCGCTCATCGCGGCAAACTTGGAACGCTATGGCGCCGAACAGGCCAAACTAGCCCAGGTACGCGCCGCCCGTCGCGGTGGACCGGCGTTGGGAAGGACCACCCTTTAGCGCACCGCTGGGCCGACGAAACAGCGTGGGCTCTGGTTCTCCTATCGCCAAAGCTGACTTGCCCAGAGAACCAGGAATCCGACGGATTCCGCGCCTTTCCCGTGTCCTTGAGCACCCAGGGCTGGCCTAAGGCACCGGGCGTGAATAAGCCGCGTCCCC
>Ga0055584_100003131_pt1 | contig 16364 bp, 8 predicted proteins | sample OSDHelmetaG_FD_58716 | JGI IMG/M metagenome (GOLD analysis project Ga0055584, IMG submission 58716) | Pelagic marine sediment microbial communities from the LTER site Helgoland, North Sea, for post-phytoplankton bloom and carbon turnover... | ecosystem: Environmental > Aquatic > Marine >... | reverse complement strand
TGGTGTGGAAGAATCTCAGGTAAAAGAGATACTGGAGATTTGTCCTGATTTCAATGCGCCGACAGTACAGGCATTGATGAGAGGCGTTCGTTCAGGGTGGCGGTTTGCAGGTGTACATGGAGTGGGTAGTCATGCAATTCGGTTATTTGTTCAAAAGCTGGAAGGCCACATGGCTGCCAATCCCAAGTACCTGACACTGGATTTTGTACGATCATCTCGTCATGGTTTTGCACATGGCACCATGTTAGGTGCTGTTGATGACATCATGGCAGCGGCATTGAAATACAATCTTTTTCTACCTATTGCACTAGGACGTTCATTGGAAATTGAACCTGACAATTGCAGGCAAAATTATGTAGAAGACTGCTTTAATTTTCTTGGTCCAATCAAGACCTTGATTGATAATGGGGTAAATGTGGTGGGTGAAAGTCATGAACCGACTTACTTCATGGATTTGGATGTCTTTGTAAACAGAACATTATTACGTGGTGATCATGAGGGTGAAATGTTTACACCAGAACAAAGTGTGGACAGGGTCGTTGCGCTTAAATTATTCACTTATCGATCTGCAGAGTTTCTCTATGCAGAGTCCAAAGTGGGTAGCCTGGAAGTGGGTAAGTTTGCTGATTTCATTGTGACTGACAAGCCATTTCTATCAGGACCTGACAGAGAAATTCACGATAATAAGGTGGCTCTTACTATTCAGGCAGATAAGGTGGTTTATCAAGATCCAGGCTATAGTCCAGTCAGGCGTTAGCTGAGATTATTATTGCTACTCATGAGTAGTTTGATCGTCTGTCATTCCCACCAAAGCATGACTCCAGCCTATAGTTAAAAATTCGTAACACGAATACACTCGTTTTATTAAATTTATAGATTTCTAAATGCATAAAATATTGATTACGCTTTCCTGTCTTATTCTTATAGGTTTTATTAGCCCTGTAATTTCGCAGACAACCGGCCCCCAAAATCCAGTCGTCATCCAATATGGTGAGCTTGAATTGACTCGCAGGCAGTTCGAACTGGAATTTGAATTAAACATGGTTCTAAACGCAGTGCAAAATGGTGTGCCAGTTAAGAACCAGCAGGAGATAATGACTATGCAACATCAATATCTCAGTCAAAGGGCGAATGAAATGATATTGCTGACCATGTCTGTTGAGAGAGGAATTAGCATATCAGACGAAGAAATAATGACCGGAATAAATAGCACAATTCAGGAATTGGGATTTTCGGAATTTAGTAGTCGAACTATGTCTAAACTGGGCATAGTGGATGAACAAATTTTTAAAAACTACGTGAAAGAAAGACAGATAATATCAAAATTAATAACTCAAATTAAAAAAGAGTTGGAAGGTAATGATAATGATAGGAGTTTTAAACAACTACTATCAGATGAATACCAAAAAAGGCAAATTAAGACCTTTCCTGAGCGACTACGCAGTCCGTTGGCCAGGCGGTTTGAAGAATAGTTTTTTGTGAATTAATTTAGCAATATTCAAGTACTGGTAGACTAGAGTGTGCTAGCGTATTATCTTCTCATCAATAATAACTATAAATTTGCATTAGCCAGGAGGATTAATGAAATTTCTTAATGCCGTTTTCTTTAAATTTACATTTATATTTATTGTGCTATTCAGTCTGCATGGGCAATCTCAGGCTCAGGGGTTTCCTGAAAGTGAGCATCGGGACAAGGTAATTATGGCCTGTTCTGCCTGTCATGGTCTGGATAATATTCTTAGTCCATCCAACAAAATGTCTGCAGATGACTGGGAATTTTATGTTTATGAAATGGTGGCCAGAGGCGCGCCTGTCAAGCCGGAAGATATGCAGGACATCATCGATTATTTAGCAGACAATTTTTCAACAAAGTAATCTGAATTATTAAATAGAATTAGTTAGGGGAATTAAAATGCGAGAATTAGTTAACGATCTTGTAAATGCAAAGATATCCCGCCGTAGTTTTCTGGCAGGTATGGCAGCGGCCAGCTACAGTGCCACTGCGGCGAAGTCTGCATTGGCAGCTGTCGAGCCTTTTATACCGGGTGCAGAATTGCCCAAGAATTATGTTCGTACCGTGGAAGGAACAGGTGCAGATTTGATGATGGAACAAATGGTCGAAACAGGTACTAAATATCTGTTTTGCTCAAATGGTTCAGGTCTCGGCCCCTTTTCAGACTCACTGGTCGGGCGAACTGACATGCAGTTGATTCAGGCAACCCATGAAGGTCAGGTTGTCGCTATTGCTGATGGCTATGCAAAGGTTACCAAGAAGCCATCATTCTGTATGTACAGCCGGGTAGGTTTGCCGCATTCCACCTCAAATATGTATAACGCCATGAAGGACCGTACGGGATTGGTTATCATGAGTGACCATTCCAATTCAGACAGGGAAGGTACAGATAGCCATGAGGATATAGACAACTGGATAGAGGCGGTAAGGTTTTATACCAAGTGGCGTTGGGAGGCACATCATTCGGAAAGGCTGGCTGAGTGGGTGCGTCGCGCCTATAAAGTTGCCGGCGTTTTACCAGGAGGTCCAACAGCACTACGTATTCCCAGGGATATCATGTATAAGAAGACCAAAGGCGCGATCTTCTCAGGAGAGGCACTGAACGTCGCGATGGATCTTCGTCCTGATACCTCTGAAGTTGAGCGCGCAGCCAAAGTGATTTTGAGCGCAAAATCCCCCTTAATGAAAGTTGGTCCAGAAGTTGGTCAGTGTGAGGCCCGTGCAGCAGTGGTTGAACTCTGTGAACTCGTTGGTATACCAGTTATTCAACATCGGAGTATTTTTGCTGATTTCCCAAATACCCATCCTTTATGGTTGGGAGAAGATCATAATCTTGGGGCATACCTGCGGGAATACCAGCAACCTTTTGATCTTTACCTGAACTTCGGCGCAAGACAGGAACCCGGTGGATTCGGTCGTACCAACCCCGTCAAAGAAATTCATGCCAGTGTGGATATGGATACGGTTGGTAGAAACTCCCCAACCGTGGCAAATCTGGTGGGTAATATCAATGAGATTGCTAAAGATTTAATTGAGGCCATCAAGAGTCTGGCGAACACAAACCAGCTTAAACAATTGGCAGAGGAACGCATGCGTGTGGCCGGTGGACTGACGACCGCCTGGCAGGAATCCAGATTGAACGCAGGAAGATTGAGTAAAGGATCACCTGTTCCCTGGCAGCGTCTGGCCTATGAATTACGTCAGCAACTGGAACCCGATGCGGTTATTGTTGAAGAACAAGGCACGGAATATAAATCTCTGGGTATGTTTCCCTTTGCAGATGATGCCATGATGAAGATTGGTCGTACCGAAGGCAGGGCACTGGGTTGGGGCGTAGGTGCATCTGCCGGTGTGAAATTGGCGTTGCCCAACAGGCAGGTTATTGCCTTACAGGGTGATGGTGGTTACTTGTTTGGTCAAAATGATTCCCTGTGGACCATGTCCCGATATGACATCCCTGTGATGATAGTGGTCTTTAATAATGGTACCTACGAAGAAACCCGCTGGCAGATTATGGGACGTATGGGACCTGCAGGTCAGGCCAATCGGGATTATGTTTCTTATCTAGGAAATCCAAGGGTAGATTTTACTCATTTGGCTGCCGCCTACAATATAGATGGGGCCGTGGTGCAAAATTCGAATCAATTGAAAGGTGCTATCAGGAAAGGTTTGCGAACCCTGGCTGACGGTCGGCCGTTTATGCTTGACGTTCATATCAGAACACTGGGTGTAGGAGCTGAAGTAACGGATTACCAGAAGTTCTCACTGGCAGAGCAAAGGACGCGCAAGGTTTAAAATCTTTCAACCTCATTTTATTCCATTCATTTAGTACTCTAAGAGATACCGGTGATAATTTATTACCGGTATCTCTGTTTTATTTAGCATTCCTTATATGTTAGTCATTCATTAATCATTTTGTTTTGGCAAAATATGATGCTTTTTATCAGACTATTGGCAATAAATCTTTTTCGTAAAATATTATTCAGGACGTCAACTCAAAGATTGATTTACTTAGAGTACTAAATAAACAACATAGTAATATTATTACAAATTATGTAGTGTTAATAAAACAATGTTATATAATATGTACATAAATATATATCCATTGTATTGCCGAATTACTACTTAAGAGGTCAGTTATATGTCCAGTAAAACTATATCCCGAACAGTTCTTGGTGCTGTTCTATCAACATTATTCTTTAGTCCGGTGCTGGTATCAGCCCAGATGCTTGAGGAAGTTGTGGTCACGGCGCAGCGTCGTACCCAGACTTTACAAGAGGTACCTATTTCCATAGAGGCATTCAGTGGTGCTGAATTGCAGAAACAGGGTTATAGGAATCTAGATGACCTGGCAAACTTTTCTACTACTGTACTCGTTAATGACGAAGGCTTCTTGTCTACAGAGCGGACAGTGCGTGGCTTTGGTTCGTCCGGTAATGCCCTCACAGTCGAACAGGCCGTCCCGATCTTTATCGATGGCCTTCATTATGGTCGTCCTGCACAGGTAAAGACTGCGTTTATGGATCTGGATCGTGTCGAAGTACTGAAAGGACCCCAACCAGTATTCTTTGGTATGAGTGCTACCGCCGGTGCGTTTAATATTCAAAGCGCACGCCCAACAGATACCTGGGAAGGCTATGTGGATGCTGAATACGGTAATAACGCCAAAGGTGTATTCGAAGCTGCCATTGGTGGCCCAATCACAGATACCCTCGGTATTCGAGTCGCAACCAAGTATGAGACCACAGAAGGTTTCATGCGAGACGTTGTTTCAGGCCAAAAGATTGGTGATTATGAAAATTTGGGCGGTCGTGTCATTCTGCAATGGACCCCCACTGATAATTTTGAGGCCAGGTTGAAGTTTGAGGCGTCTGGTTACGAAAAATTTCCCGAGGCGACCCATGTTTGTCTTACTGGTGGTCCCCTTATTTATGGAAGAAATGATATCTCCAGAGCAGGTGATGAAGGGCAGGAAAACTCCGTTTTCCGGCCTGCACCACTGGGAGAAGACTGGAACCAGGATGTCAACATAGACAGTAATTGTTTCGGGTCCAATAAAGGTATTAGTAATGGTGGTCCCTGGTATGCACCACCTCTGAATGTCCGTGAGGAAGACTCCAATACAGGTGCAATTGATGCACGTGAAGCAGTTGCTGCATGGAATCAACATCTTTGGGATCAGTCTGGTGGGACGTGGGGCAGTCCTTATGGAACTCGTGGTATCGATAAAACTGATTCTACGACCGGTTATCTGGATATGACCTATACCATGGATAATGGAATCGAGATCAACTCCCTGTCGGGTTACAGTGAATACAAGCGCATTAATACCCGTGATAATTCTAACTCACCGTTTTTGTTGAACTGGCAGAACCGTGTTGAGATATACGACCAATATAGTACTGAACTGCGTGTTACATCACCCTCAGGTGGGATGATAGAGTGGATGGTGGGTTTCTTCTGGCAGGCGACGGACTATGATATTAGCTCAAACAGCGTTCGACCACAGACATACAGAGGAATACGATCCAATGACATAGTTGCAGAAGATCAAGAGTGGAAGACGGTATTTGCTTCTGTGACTTTTAATTTCCTTGATGATCGGGCTGCAATTGATCTAGGTGGCCGTTACGTGGATTTGGATAAAACAGGTGCCATTGCAGGCGTTGCCGGGCAGTGGGTCTTTGATTCCAGACCGTGTGCATCGGATAGTGGCGGCAGCCGTGCGGGTGGTACTGAGGACACTGGTGGCGGTGATTTCTCAGCTACCTGTCCAACACATCCCATGGGCGTTCAATTGACCGCAGACCAGGTAGATGTTCTTCTTCCCGGCGCAGATGAAAGCAATCTCTGGATACTGGATTTTGGTTCTGGTAGTGATGGAAGGGATACTCCACCCAACTGGCGTAGTCCTCGTGCCCATGCAATTGGGGCCTATGTCTATCCAAACCGTGTTACTAATACTCTGGGTGGACCCAGAGACGGTAGTGGACTACGACGTGTTCCCTGGACACCAACCAGCACGCGATCGAATCCTAATGGGGATGGGGTATTCAACTCCTCAGAGTTTGATCCCACTGTGACCCTACGCTACAAGCTGACGGATAATCACTCCGTATATGCTCGCTGGGCAGAGGCCTTTAAGGCTGGGGGCTTTGATACCGGTGTTACTACTCTTAACTCCGATGCTGATGGATTTGGCTTTTTGCCAGAAACAGCAAAGACCTATGAACTGGGTGCCAAGGGTAGCCTGTGGGATGGCCGGGCTCGATATGATATCGGTTTATTCCAGACGAAATTCTTTGACCTGCAAACTACAGTTGCCACAGGTGATCCGACCGATCCATTTTTAAATACCAATGCGGGTACACAGCGGGTACGCGGGGTGGAGTTTAATTTTAATTATGCCGCAACTGACCAATTGACTGCTAGCCTTGCAGGAGCATTCATGGACGGTGAGTTCATTGACTATATCGGTGGTTGTACAGAGCAGGAAGAACGTGATATTGGTACATCCAGATCCAACTGTTTTGAAACCGATGACGGTGATTTTCTCATCGACAGAGGTGGCGAGGAAACGGCCAAGACCCCGGACTGGAAGTTTGTCCTGACCCTGGATTACTGGATGCCATTAGGGGATAACTATAAGGTTTCCTCTAACTTTAAGGGTTATGTCTCCGATGGTTATGTCACTGATGTCAATGCCTTTACCAAGACTAACAAGTTTGATAGTCATGAAGATATGAACATCACGGTAGGCTTAAGTGATACTGAGGAAACCTGGGAGATCTCTGCATTTGTACGTAATTTCTTAGAGGCCAGACCTACGTATCATGCTGATTTTGACGTAGAGCAAGATGGGTATAATTCATCTCAGATGTCACCTAATCAGTTTCGTACTTATGGTGTCAACTTCCGATATAACTTTCGGTAGCTAATCTAGAAGTTTGAGTTTAAAAACCGGGGCTAGTCCCCGGTTTTTTTTGCATTATTTTCACAAAATATCACTTGAGATCTGGATATCTTGAGGGTAGTTTAGAACCATTAGATTTTATCATTAGAAATGGACTTATACAGGACAATTGAGAGGGGGAATTATGGCCAAACGACGTGAATTTCTAAAAGGGGTTGGGGCTGCCGCCGCATCAGGATTAGCAGTTAGTAAGGCTGGTGCGCAAACAGCTGGTACCAATCCAGCGGCAAATGCCGTTGCTGCAGTTCCGCCTACCAGTCATGCAGAGGCTATGGAGATATCTGTCCCTGAGGGTTATACCGAAGACCAGGCTAATCATTATTTTGTCCAAAGTGCCGGTTCGGATTACATGGTCGATGTCATGAAGCATTTGGATATCGATTACGTCGCATCAAATCCCGGCTCCAGTTTTCGTGGCTTACAAGAATCTATCACCACTTATGGTGAAAATAGTAAACCTGAATTTTTGACATGTTTACATGAAGAAACTGCTGCGGCAATGTGTCATGGATATGCCAAGGTGGCATACAAGCCTATGGCAGTGGCCTGTCACGGCACTGTAGGTTTGCAACATGCCTCTATGGCTATTTATAACGCCTATTGTGACCGTGCCCCCATGGTTATCTTTGCAGGTAATCATATGGAAGCGACTCACAGGCGTCCTGGTGCAGAATGGTCACATTCCGCCATTGACTGTGTAAAACTGGTTAGAGATTTTATCAAGTGGGATGATACGCCTTTGTCATTGACGCATTTTGCCGAGTCTACAGTACGTGCATATAAGTTAGCAGTTACACCGCCCATGGGGCCAGTTGTGATTCAGTTAGATGGTCATTTACAAGAGGCCGATACTTACGGCAACGTACCTACAATTCCCAAGTTCAACATGCCCCAACCACCCCATGGTGATATGAATGCCTTGCGGGAAGCCGCAAAATTACTCGTTACTGCTGAGAATCCGGTTATTCTGGCTGGCAGGACTTCCAGAACACCCAGAGGTATGGAGCTTCTGGTTGAACTGGCGGAGGCATTACAGGCACCGGTATCGGGTACCGGTCGAATGAATTTCCCCAATCAACATTACCTTAGTCAGGGGGGGCGAGGTTTGGTACGTCAGGCAGATGTGATCCTGGGTCTTGAAGAAAACGGGCTCTGGAATAACGTCAATGCCATGCGTGATCTGGTACATAGGACGGAATCACGAGTTGCAAAAGACGACGTGAAACTGATCAATATCAGTTCTGAGGACCTATTCGTTAAATCCAATTACCAGACCTTTCAACGTTTTCAACCAGTAGATCTGGATATCACTGGCGATGCAGAAACTTCTCTGGAATATTTGGTCGAAGAGGTAAAAAACCAAATGCCTCGGTCCATGCGGTCTAAACTAAAAGACAGGGAGCAACGTTATAAAAAATCCCATCAACAAATCCTGGAAGGGACAAGACAGGCTGCTGCCATCGGATGGAACCAGAGCCCTGTCAGTATTAGCCGAGTGAGTATGGAACTGTGGGATGTAATGAGGGACCGCGATTGGTCTTATGTTTCGAGACTGCCTTCTGCATCAAGGCTTTGGGATATGAATCAGCATTATCACCATATTGGTGGCTCTGGAGGGGCGGGTGTTGGATATAACCTGCCCGCAACCATCGGTGCGGCATTAGCAAATCGTGAACATGGCCGGTTTTCGGTATCGATTCAGCCAGATGGTGATGCCCTGTATGCGCCGGGTGCCATCTGGACTGCAGCACATCATAAAATACCAATACTGATGGTGATGCATAATAACCGCGCCTATCATCGCGAAGTGATGCACCTTCAGCGCATGGCGACTCGCAGACAGCGCGGTGCGGATGGTGATGGTGCCAAGATCGGAAATGTCTTTGAAGATCCATTCATAAATTTCGCAACCCTTGCACAGTCGTTTGGCGTCTACTCAGAGGGACCAATTACCAATCCGGACGATGTAGGACCTGCTATCAAACGTGCTACTAATATAGTTGATCAAGGCCTGCCAGCATTGGTTGACGTTGTCTGCCAACCTGCCTGAGGATACACATAATGAATATAAGAAAAAAAATCCTGATTGGTTTTCTATTTGGATTAGCTAGCCATCTTGCTACTGCTCAACAGACCCTGGACTTTATGGGTGTAGTGGATGATTCACAGCATCCGGCTGGCTACCGCGAATATGTCGAGATGGGATGCTGGCAGTGTCATGGTTTTCAGGGGCAGGGAGGTCTAAACTTAAAGCTGGTAGCGCCTTTGATCCCGTATGAAGCATTTGCCAATCAGGTAAGACGTCCCAGAAATGTTATGCCCGCCTATTCACCAAATATAATGAGTGAGGATGTGCTGCAAGAGATTTATTCTTATCTTCAAAATATTCCAACCTCGCCAAACCCGGATGACATTCCCCTGCTGTCTGGAGACTAAACCTTTAAAAAACAGGCCTTTTTTGCCCGCGGGTCATTGATATCTTCTAGCGTCCGGTACCATCACGGGACAGCAAGAATATCAATTTGGAAGCTGTTAATACTGAAGAATTAATCTTTGGGAGTGTGAATCAGACTTAATTAAACTGGTATTTTTCACAAAAATTCCATTTTGATTATATGCCCTAACTCCATACCAATATTATTTATAACACTAACTGTTGTAAATCTACAAATAGTTGAAATAACAGGTTTTATTTGGATATATTTCAATTTGTGGTATTGATTATACGGGGTATCTTTTCGTATACTATCCTTTCGTAGTCTAAATATATTCAATTTAATTAATTTTTTATTAGGGGATTTAAATGTCCAAATACATTAAAGCGGTGCTCGGCACTGTAATTTCAACATTAATGCTCAGTCCGGTGCTGGTATCAGCCCAGGTGCTTGAGGAAGTTGTGGTCACGGCCCAGCGTCGTACCCAGTCCTTGCAAGAGGTGCCTATATCTATAGAGGCCTTCAGTGGTGCTGAATTACAGAAACAGGGTTATCGAAATCTGGATGATCTGGCTAACTTCTCCCCTACGGTGCTGGTTGATGATCAGGGTTTTCTTTCAACCGAGCGTACTGTTCGTGGCTTTGGTTCATCAGGTAATGCACTGACAGTCGAGCAGGCAGTTCCTATCTTTATCGATGGTATTCACTACGGTCGTCCTGCACAGGTCAAGACCGCGTTCATGGATCTGGACAGGATCGAGATCCTAAAAGGCCCCCAACCAGTATTCTTTGGTATGAGCGCCACCGCTGGTGCATTCAATATTCAGAGTGCCCGCCCTACTGATTCCTGGGAAGGCTATGTGGATGCTGAATACGGTAATAACGCCAAGGGTGTATTTGAAGCCGCGATTGGTGGCCCCATCACTGATACCCTCGGTATTCGAGTTGCAACCAAGTATGAGACCACAGAAGGTTTCATGAGAGACGTCGTGTCTGGACTAAAAATTGGTGATTATGAAAATCTGGGTGGTCGTGTCATTTTGCAGTGGACTCCTACCAGCAACTTTGAGGCACGCCTCAAGCTCGAGGCATCTGGTTATGAAAAATTTCCTGAGGCGACTCATGTTTGTCTGACTGATGGACCACTCATATATGGAAGAAATGATATCTCCAGGGCGGGTGATGAAGGACAGGAAAACTCTGTTTTTGCACCGGCACCAAGGGGAGAAGACTGGAGTCAGGATGTCGATATAGACGGTGATTGTTTTAATTCCAACAAGGGTATCAGTAATGGTGGGCCTTTCTATGCGCCGCCCCTGAATATACGTGAAGAGAATTCCGTTACCGGTGCCATCGATGCCCGTGAGGCATTGGGTGCCTATAATGAACTGTTGTGGGAACAATCCGGTGGCTCTTACGGTAGTCCCTATGGCACCCGTGGTATCGATAAGACCGATTCTATGACAGGTTATCTGGATATGACCTACACCATGGACAACGGTATCGAGATCAACTCCCTGTCGGGTTACAGTGAATTTGACCGCGTGAATACCCGGGACAATTCCAACTCCCCATTTCTGTTGAATTATCAGAACCGTGTGGAACTGTATGAACAATGGAGTTCAGAACTACGGTTTACCTCGCCCTCTGGTGGGATGATCGAATGGATGGTGGGTTTCTTCATACAGTCCACGGACTATGATATCACCTCCAACTCCACCCGGCCCAATGTTCGCCGGGGGATACGGTCTAATGACATCGTTGCCGAAGATCAGGAATGGAAGACGGCATTTGCCTCGGTGACCTTTAACTTTCTGGATGACCGTGCCGCCATTGACCTGGGTGGTCGTTATGTGGACCTGAACAAGAGCGGTGCCATCGCCGGTGTCGCCGGGCAGTGGGTATTTGATTCCATGCCTTGCGATTCAGATAATTCTGGGGGCAGTCGTTCTGCTGTTACGGATGAAGACGAGGGTGGCGGGAATTTTGATCCGGACACTTGTGTAATGCACCCTGGTGCGCTTCAGGTAACCGAAGATCAGGTAATGTTTACCCTGCCCGGGGCAGATGTAGACGAGCTCTGGATTCTGGATTATGACGGTCCAAGTGGGCGGGAGACACCACCCAACTGGCGTAGTCCACGGACCCACGCAATAGGGGCCTTGATCTATCCTAACCGTACGGTCAATACCCTGGGCGGGCCCGAGGATGGCGAGAGCCTGCGGCGTGAACCCTGGACACCCACTACTACGCGATCGAACCCTAATGGCGATGGAATATTCAACTCAACCGCGTTTGATCCCACCGTTACCCTGCGTTACAAGCTGGATAACCACTCCTTCTATGCCCGCTGGGCAGAGGCCTTCAAGGCCGGTGGTTTTGATACTGGTGTGACCACGCTTAACTCAGACTCCGATGGCTTTGGATTCCTGCCAGAAACGGCAAGGACCTATGAACTGGGTGTCAAGGGCGACTTGTTTGATGGCCGTGCCCGGTACGACATTGGTTTGTTCGATACCAAGTTCTTTGACCTGCAAACCACGGTGGCCACCGGGAATGAAGAGGACCCGTTCCTCAATGTCAATGCCGGTATTCAGCGGGTACGCGGACTGGAATTTAATTTCAACTACGCCGCCACCGAACAGTTGACCGCCAGTCTGGCAGGCGCGTTCATGGATGGTGAGTTTATAGAATTCGGTGGCAATTGTACCCTGGAGGAAGAGCGTAATTTTACCAGTAACAACTGTACTTTGGTCGACGGTGATTTCTTCATCGATAGGGCTGGAGAAGAGACCGCCAAGACTCCAGACTGGAAGTTTGTGTTGACACTGGATTTCTGGATGCCGGTAGGCAACCAGTTCAAGGCGACCTCTAACTTCAAGGGATATTATTCTGATGGGTATGTCACCGACGTCAACGCCTTTACCAAGACCGATAAGTGGGACACCCATGGTGACTTCAACTGGACGGTAGGTTTAAGTGATGTGGATGAAACCTGGGAGATTTCAGCGTTTGTGCGTAACATGCTGGGGGCCAAGCCTACTTATCATCCTGAATTTGATGTTGAACCGAACGGTTATCAGAGTATTCAATTTTCACCGAATAACTTCCGTAGCTATGGTGTGAATTTCCGTTATAACTTTCAATAAGTAAATAGTAGTTACATCATAAAACCGGGGCTAGTCCCCGGTTTTTTTTTGCCATTTTTCAAATTTTGATTATCAGCTAGTACAAGTTGTATGGATATGGCACTATTTTGATAATGTCATATCAATCATGGGGGGAGAAACCATGAAAATAACAATACGGTCACAAATAGTTTTTATTAGTTTAATACTGTGTATAGGTCAGTCCTTGGCGCAAACTGGTAATTTTAGTCCAGTTACGTCCGACATGTTAACCAACCCATCCCCTGATGACTGGTTGATGTTGGGTCGTACTTATGATGAGCAACGTTTCAGTCCCCTAGCTGAGATTACGCGTGATAATGTGGATGGCTTACAGATGGTGTGGTCTCGGGGGATGACGGATGGCACACAACAGACCATCCCGATAGTTTACAACGGTATTATGTATGTGGTTTCACCAACCAATTCAGTTGTTGCCCTGAACGCTACCAATGGTGACCTGGTATGGGAATACAATCGCGAAGCACCAAGTGGTGTGCGTTTATCTGCCATAGCCGGTACCAGTTCCAAGTCGCTCGCTATCTACCATGATATGATCTACTACACATCGCCAGATGGTTATCTTGTGGCACTGGATGCCCGGGATGGCAGTGTACGTTGGGAAGTTGAATCCTATGAGCCGGGTTCAGGGTCAAAAAATACCTCTGCCCCGATCGTGGTTGAGGGAAATGTTATTACCGCCCGCGCATGTCGAAATTATACCAATTGTTATATTGGGGCTAATGATGCCATGACCGGCGAGGAGACCTGGCGTTTCCATACCGCGGCAGGTGAAGGGGATTTTGGGGGTGATAGTTGGGGAAATGTGCCGACAGAAAAACGCGTGGCCTCTCCCTGGGGACTACCTGGATCTTATGATCCTGATAATGGTTTGATTTATTGGGGGATTGCGAATCCTCAACCCTATACTCGCCTCAGTCGGCACGGCAGTCCTGACGGAACGTCCCGCACGGCGCCGGCGGATCTCTTCAGTAATTCCACAATTGCATTAAAGGCGGACTCAGGAGAACTCTCCTGGTATTACCAGCACCTGCCGGGGGATGATTGGGATGCGGATCATACCCACGAACGTGTCCTGGCGAGGACCACACTCAAACCGGATCCAACGAAAGTGAAGTGGATCAATCCCAACATTGATCCCAATGAAGAATACGATGTGGTGGTACACATCGGAGAAGGTGGCGGGATGTGGGTACTGGATGCCGATGATGGAGAATTTCTCTGGGCCATGCCGTTTCCTGTGGATGATGCCAGATTCAATATTTCTAACATTGATGTCAATACCGGTGTTGCCGAGATCAACTGGGACAACGTCTTTAAAGAAGACGGTGACTCCGTCATTACCTGTTATCACAATACCCGTGGTTACTGGCCCATGGCCTATCATCCGCGTACCAATTCTGTCTATGTGGCGTTTCATGATTATTGTCTGGGCATGACGGCGGATCTCTCCAGCCCTTCGGGATATCGGGACAGAAATGGGATATTACGACCCGGTGTCGATCCCGATGAGGCCTATGCCCTGGGTAAGATAGATATTAGTACCGGGGAACTGACTCGCCTTTTTGAATCAGGCTTGCCAGGAAATGGCGCGGTGCTGGCAACGGCGGGAGATCTCATATTCTGGGGGGACATGGACCGGCGTTTTCGAGCCTTTGATGCGGATGATGGTGAAATCCTGTGGGAAATCGCCCTGGGCGGGGTCATACAGATGAGCACCATTAGTTATGCCGTTGATGGTAAGCAGTATATTGCCGTCATGACCGGGGATGGTAATTCTGCAACCCAAAGACCCCTGGATTTGGCTGCGTTATCGACACCACGAGGTCATAATGCCGTGTATGTCTTTGCTTTGCCTTAAATAATCTATATTTATACAAAGAATCATTTCCATAATATTTGCGCTTCCCGTGGGTCGATAATATCAGCGGGGAGCGTATAATTTCTGTAGCAGAACTGGTTAATCCGGGGGACTTACCATGTGTGGTTACAGATTTAATTACCTAAGCATATCTTTTGTATTACTGATTTTTTCAAGTCTGGTACAGGCACAGTCAGACAATCGGGCCTTGGTAAATAAGTATTGTGTGAGTTGTCACAACGAAACCTTAAAGACAGCCAACCTGCTCCTTGATAAAGCGGATATTAATGATATTACTCAGGATCCGGCACTATGGGAAAGGGTCAATTTAAAACTGACGCTAAGGGCAATGCCCCCTGTAGGAATACCAGTACGGCCTACAGATCAAGAATATCATCAACTCATCACTTACCTGCAAACCGAACTGGACAAGCTTGCTGAATCGAATCTTAATCCAGGTAGTGTCACCGTTCGTAGATTAAATCGAACAGAATATGCAAATGCCATACGCGATCTCCTCGCTATGGATGTGGATGTCCAGGAATTATTGCCACCTGACAATATCGGCCATGGGTTTGACAATATTGCTGATGTACTCGCTGTATCTCCTTTGTTAATGGAACAATACATGTTAGCTGCTAGCAAGATAAGCAAGCTCGCTGTAGGCCCCGATGAGATGTTACCCGCAAGTGAGACTGTTAATGTCTCACCTGAATTCATTCAGAGATCAAGAATGAATGAAAACCTCCCGTTGGGTACCCGGGGCGGTGTTGCCTTTGATCATTATTTTCCTATGGACGGTGAGTATAGGATCAATGTGAAGTTTCAACGAAGTATGGAGGGTTATATCCGTGGCTTGCGTAATCAGCACCAGCTGGATATCCGGCTGGACCATGAACGTTTGCAGCTAATTGATATTGGTGGAAAACGGCTGGGCGCCAGTGGTCCATTGTTTAATGAAAGTCAGAACCCGGCCTATGCGGGCGAAGCTGAACAGACAAAATATGAATTTAATGCAGACGAAGTACTTGAAGTAGTATTTACTGCAACAGCAGGCTCTCATCTGCTAGGGGTTTCATTTGTTGACTACGATACCAAGCCTACCGGTATGAAAAAACCAGAAATGACGCTGTTGGATATTGGTTCCTACAAGGGTGGAGAGCCCGCAGTTGCCAGCGTCACCATTACCGGACCATTTAAGGCCTCCGGCCCTGGGATAACGGCCAGCCAGGAAAAGATATTTACCTGCACACCCGACTCAACAGATGAACAAGACCAGTGTGCCAAACGTATTCTATCGGGACTGGCAGTCCAGGCATACCGACGTCCGGTTAGCGATACCGATATGAAAGAACTTATGGACCTGTTTCAGACAGGCAGGGACAGAAATGGTTTTAAGGGAGGCATTAGTCTTGCTCTACAGGGCATTCTGTCTGGTCCAGAATTTCTGTTTCGTGTTGAAGAAGATCCCAACAGTGTTGTGCCGGGTTCCATATACCCTATATCAGATCTTGAATTGGCATCCCGTTTGTCTTTCTTTTTATGGAACAGTTTACCGGATGAAGAATTGATATCACTTGCTGAGCAAGGCAGCTTGGGAGAACCTGGAATACTCAATGCACAAGTTTCGAGATTATTAGCCGATCCCAGATCGAATACCTTTATAAACAATTTCGGCAATCAATGGTTGTCGGTAAGAGACATGGACATTATTGCCCCTCATCCCGAGATATTTGCTGAGTTTGATAATGAACTTCGCGAGGCCATGAAAATTGAAACACATATGTGGTTCTCAGATATGGTGCGCGAAGATCAGAGTATCAATGAACTATTAACATCAGACTTTACGTATCTTAATGAGCGACTGGCCAGGCATTACGGCATAGCAGGTGTC
>Ga0055584_100003130_pt1 | contig 16364 bp, 15 predicted proteins | sample OSDHelmetaG_FD_58716 | JGI IMG/M metagenome (GOLD analysis project Ga0055584, IMG submission 58716) | Pelagic marine sediment microbial communities from the LTER site Helgoland, North Sea, for post-phytoplankton bloom and carbon turnover... | ecosystem: Environmental > Aquatic > Marine >... | reverse complement strand
CGTCGCCGACGACTTCATCGACGTCGCACCCGCCGTCCTCGACGGTCTCGGCATCGAGCTGATCGGCCCCGAACACCTCGTCACCGCGAAGGTGACCGTCCGGGCGACGGCCACCGAATCACCCAAGGACGAGCGTCGGGCCCGCTTCGGCAAGGAGGCGCTCGTCGAATGGGAGGCCGTGATCGACGACACACCGATCACCGACGCCGAGCTGGCCCGAGCCGAAGCGGCCGGCACGACGCTGATGCGAGCCGGTCACCGGTGGGTCAAGATCGACCCGGCCGGACTGCGCCGCGCGAAGCAGCTGCTCGACGAGCAACAGGCGGCGCCGACGATCGGTGCCGTCGACCTGCTCCGGCTCGCGGCCGGGCACTCGCCCGACGGGGAGACCGACGTCGAACTGGTGACCGACCCGGGCGTCGACGCCGCCACGAACGGCGATCAACCGCCCGAGCCCGACGCGAACTGGATCCGATCCCTCGTCGAAGGGCTCCCGGACGAAGGACTGGTCGAGGTCGTCGAATCCCGTGCGTTCGTCGGTGAGCTGCGCCACTACCAGCGACGCGGGCTCGCCTGGATGCAGTTCCTCGCCCGTGTCGGGCTCGGCGGATGCCTCGCGGACGACATGGGACTGGGCAAGACGGCAACCACACTGGCGCACCTCGTCGAACGGCCGGGTCCGCACCTGGTGGTGTGTCCGCTGAGCGTCGTCCACAACTGGGAGTCGGAGGCGCGGCGGTTCACGCCCGACCTCTCGGTCGTCGTGCATCACGGTGCAGGACGCCAGCAAGGTGACCCGGCGTTGTTCGGGCTCGCCGACGCCGACCTGGTGATCACCACGTACGGGCTGTTGCCGCGCGATCTGGACGCCCTCGCGGCGATCGACTGGACCACGGTCGTGCTCGACGAGGCGCAGATGGTGAAGAACCCGTCGACGAAGGCGGCCAGGGCCGTCCGGCAGCTGGGTGCGGCACAGAAGCTGGCGCTGACGGGCACCCCGGTCGAGAACCGGTTGTCGGAACTCTGGGCCATCCTCGATGCCTGCAACCCCGGCCTCCTCGGAAGTCAGAAGAGCTTCCGGGAGCACTACGCCGGGCCGATCGAGCGCAGTGGTGACCCGGACGCCGCGTCCCGACTGAGGACGCTCACACGGCCGTTCGTCCTGCGGCGGACCAAAGCGGATCGGCGACTGCTGCCCGACCTCCCCGACAAGATCGAGCAGATCGCGTTCGCCCAGTTGACGAAGGAACAGGCTGCGCTCTACCAACAGGTCGTCGACCAGCTGCTCGTCGACGCCAAGGAGACCGAGGGCATGCAGCGTCGTGGTCGGGTCCTCGCGGCTCTGACGCGGCTGAAGCAGATCTGCAACCATCCGGCCCACGCGCTCAAGGACGGTTCCCGCCTCGCCGGTCGGTCGGGCAAGCTCAACCGATTCGACGAACTGGTCGACGAGCTGCTCGATCTCGACGAGCGCGCCCTCGTGTTCACCCAGTTCCGCGAGATGGGCGACCTGCTCCAACTCCATGTGCGAGAGCGGTTCTCGATCGCCGCGCCGTTCCTGCACGGCGGTGTGCCGAAGCCGGGGCGTGACCGGATGGTGGCCGACTTCCAGTCCGGCGACTCGCCGCCCCTGCTCCTCGTCTCGCTGAAGGCCGGCGGTACCGGGCTCAACCTCACCGCCGCCAGCCAGGTGATCCACTACGATCGCTGGTGGAACCCGGCCGTCGAGGACCAGGCCACCGATCGTGCGTGGCGGCTGGGGCAACAGCGCACCGTCAACGTCCACAAGCTCGTGTGCCAGGGCACCGTCGAGGAACGGATCGGACAGGTCATCGACGAGAAGCGAGCGATCGCGGACGCGGTCATCGGTACCGGCGAAGCCTGGTTGTCCGAGTTGTCGACCGAGGATCTCGCCGAGCTGGTACTGCTGGAGGGCCCATGAGTCGTCGGGGCCTTCCGGGTCGGCAGCGGTCGGTCACAGGCCCGCCTGCTCGTGGTCGCTCGTGGTCGCTGGAGGGCAGGCCGTGAGTCGCCCCCGCAAGCCGTACGGCCAGAACCCGCCCGGTCGCCTGCTGGGCACGATGATCAAGGTGCTCGCCGCCGAGATGAGCGACCAGGGTCGCCTGGCGCGTGGCAAGCGCTACTGGGCCGACGACGCGGTGCTCGACATCGTGGTCGGTCACGGTGCGGTCACCGCAGAGATCCAGGGCTCGCGGCAACAGCCGTACGTGGTCACGGTCGAGGCGAGCGGCGGGTCGGGGGTGCCGGGCAAGCGGGAGGTCTGGGCGCAGTGCACGTGCCCCGACGACACCGCGACCGGCGCCGACCTCTGCAAGCACGCAGTCGCGGCCTTCTTCGCCCTGTCCGACGAGGTCACCATCGAACCCGAGCTCGTCGACCGTTGGCGCCAGTCGGCCCGGCGAGCCCGCGAGCCGGAACACGAGCCGTTCGACGACGTGATCCACGAAGTGGCCGAGCTGGCGACCCCGACCGGTGTGCGGGACACGGGCACCGACGACGACGATGACGACGGCCAGGACGCCGACGTGATCGAGCTGCGGCCGCGTGTCGACGCGGGCGCCGACGAGATCTCGCAGTTGCTGCGGTCACCCGCCGGGGCGGCGCCGCCGACCTTCCCCGACGTCGACGAACTCGATCAGGGCCCGATCCGGCATCGGCAGTTGGCCGACGTCCTCGACGACGCCCTCGACCACCTGGCGATCCGCTGGGAGTAGGCGCCGCTCGTGTGCATCGCACCGTCGGCGGGCCGCATCGACGACGTCCGACGGATCGCCACCGGCCGGGAAGGGATGAGCAGTCGAAGTTGGGGTCGGGTCCTACACTCGGCGCATGTCGGGTGACATCGCAGCCGTGGTCCAAGCCCTCGTCGACAACGTCGACGGGGTCGTTCGCGGCAAGCATCACCAGATCAGAATGGCGGTCGCGTGCCTGCTCACCGAGGGTCATCTGCTGCTCGACGACGTTCCCGGCACCGGTAAGACATCGCTCGCCAAGGCGATCGCCGGCTCGATCGGCGGCACCTGGAAGCGTGTGCAGTTCACGCCGGATCTCCTGCCGAGCGACATCACCGGGGTCATGGTCTACGACCAGTCCTCGGGCGAGTTCAACTTTCGTGAGGGACCTGTCTTCGCCAACGTGATGATCGGCGACGAGATCAACCGCGGGAGCCCGAAGACACAGTCGGCGCTGCTCGAGGTGATGGAGGAACGCCAGGTGACCTCCGACGGCGTCGCGCGGCAGGTGCCGCGACCGTTCTTCGTGCTCGCGACCCAGAACCCGCGCGACTTCCAGGGCACGTTCCCGTTGCCCGACGTGCAGCTCGACCGGTTCACGATGCGGATCAGCCTCGGGTACACCGACCACAACACCGAGGTGCGCGTGCTCGAGGACTACACACGCGAATCGCGCGACGCCATGGTCGGGGCGGTCACCGATGCCGAGACGCTCCAGGACGTGATCGCCCAGGTCGACCGGATCGAGGTCGCTCCGGGTGTGCACGACTACATCGTCCGGATCGCCGAATCGACTCGATCCCACCCCGACCTGCGACTGGGCGTGTCGACCCGCGGCACCATCGCACTGCTCCGGTCGGCACGCGCCTGGGCGGCGATCGACGACCGTGACTACGTGACGCCCGACGACGTCCAGGACGTCGCCCCGGCCGTGTGCTCGCACCGGATCGCTCTGACGCCGGAGGCAGAATTGCGTGGTTCGGAGACGAGGACGATCATGGCGAACCTGCTCGACGAGGTCCCCGTGCCGCGCAGCCGCGAGGGCTGATGCTCACGCGTTCGGGCCTCGGCGCCGTCGCCGCAGCGGTCGTGATGGGCGTCTGCGGTGTCTGGTGGCGGTACGAGGAACTCGTCATCGCCGCCGTCGGCGTCGCCGTTGCCGTCGCCGTGTCGTTGTGGAGTGCGCGCGCCGCGCAGCGGGCCGACGTCGTCCGGACCGTCGCGTCGCCGAGGGTGGCGCGTGGCGACCCGATCCGAGCCGTGTACCGGGTCACGAATGCCGGCCGTCGACGGATCGCCCCGGTGACGATCATCGACCAGTGCGACCGCCAGGAGGTGCGGATCGCCGTCGGTGAGATCGCACCCGACGACCGCACCGAGGTGATGGGCCTGATCCCGACACATCGCCGCGGCGTGTTCCCGATCGGGCCGTGGTCGATCGAGCGGATCGACCCGTTCGGGTTGGCGATCGGTCGGCGCCAGGGCCGCGCTCCGGGCCGGATCATCGTGCACCCCAAGATCTATCCACTCAGCGGGCCGTACGGTTCGATGCACACGATCGAGGACGAATCGGTGGTGCGGACCGCGGCATCGGATCCACTCAGCGGATTCGTCTCGTTGCGCGAGTACGTCGACGGTGACGATCCGCGCCTGATCCACTGGCCGACGTCGGCGCGGATGGGAACGCTGATGCTGCGCGAGCACATCGAGCTCCGGCGCCCCGAGTTCACCGTGGTACTCGACGCCGTGGACCGCGTCGGCACCCCCGACGACTTCGAGGAGATGGTCGACGTCGCGGCGTCGGTCGCGGTCCATGCGCTCGGCAGCGGGGTGACGGTGCGTCTCCGCACGACGGCACGGGAGCACCCCGGCATGCTCCGTTCCCTGGATCGTGACACCCAGGTCCTGGATCTGCTCACCCCGGTCCGGCAGTGCGAGGAGGAGGAGGCGCTCGCGTTGGCCGAGGTGTTCCACGGTGGACTCGATCACACCACGATCGTGCTGGTCACCGGGCCGCTCGGCCCGTCGACCAAGCTGCCGCGTGCCGACAAGCTCAGCGTGATCCGGATCGGAACCGGCGCGGCGGCCGGCGTCGGCATCTCGATGGCGGCCGCGGACGCCGCCGAGTTCGTCCAACGGTGGCGACCATGGACGTGAGACACACCCGGATCGGGCTGACCGTCGTGCTCGGTGCGCTGCTCGCCGTGACGGCCGGCGGCGCGTTCGACGAGCTGCTCTGGTCGCTGTTCGCACCGCTGCTGTTCGTCGGACCTGCGGCGTTGCTCGTGTGCCGCCGGCGGTTCGTCGTCAGGTTGCCCGTCGAGGTCGCTGCCGTGCTCGCGGGTGTCGCTCTGTCCGTCGTCGTCGCCGGCGGTACCGCCTCGGACGTGACCCGGGCGTTCGTGCAGGGCCCACGCCAGCTCCTCACGACCGAGTGGCCGAGCCCGACGGTGCCGACGGTGGTCGGTGCGGTCGCGCTGCTCCTCGGTGTGACCACCGCGATCGCCGCCGATCTGGCGGGACGGAACCGACTGCACCTCGCACCCCTCGCGGTGTTCGCTGTCGGATGGGCGGCGGCACTCGCGGTCGGCGCTCCGGTGCAGCCGCCCACCTGGGTGCTGGTCGTCGGCGGGCTCGCTTCGTTCGGGCTGGCGCTCGTCCGGTTCGAGAGTGGGACACCGGGATTCAGCCTGGTGCGCGCCGACCGGACGGTCGTGGTGTCGGTGGCGGCGGTGGCGGCCGCGGCGATCGTCACGGCCGGCGCGGTCGCATGGGCCGATCGCGCCGATCCGCGCCAGACCGAGGGCGCCGAGGTGAACGCAGCCGTGGTCGACCCCGTCGAGGCGATGGTCGCCCTGCGCGAGGCCGAGCCGGAGATCGAGCTCTATTCGGTCACCGACCGATCGCTGGTCGTCGGCCAGTCGCTCCCGGCACGTTGGCGGATTTCGGCGCTCGACACGTACGACGGACAGCGGTGGGTCCCCAGGCTCACCCTCCGGCCGATCGGTGGTCGACTGGGTCTGCCGTCACCGCCGAGTGCCGAGCGTCCGCCGGCGGTCAGTTACGCCCTGCGCTACGAGTCCGACGTTCTGGATCTCCTGCCGTTCCCCGGACCGCCGCTCTCGGCGAGCGTCGACGTCGAGACGGACCTCGAGCGGGTCGTGGTCCGGCCGCTCGAACGTCCGGTGCCGGGCACGACGGTGCTCGTCGAATCCGAGGTCGCGCTGACATCGAGGTCATCCTTGATCGGACCGGTGGTGCCGAGGCAGGTCGACGAGGTCGCTGCCGGCTTCACCGAGCAGGCCGAGCGGCTGGCCGGTGACGGTACCGTGGTCGAGCGTCTCCGTCGGATCGGATCGACGATGCGCGACGACTGGCAACTCGACCCGGAGGCGCCGGGTGGGGGTCAGCAGCTCGCGCTGATCGAACTCTTCGTCACCGATACCAACCGGGGGACCGAGGAGCAATTCGTGACGGCGTTCGTGCTGCTGACGAGGTCGCTCGGCTTCGACGCCCGCGTCGCCACGGGATTCGTGGTCCCACCCGAGGTGCTCGACACACCCCTGCCGCTTCGTTCACCGATGGCAGCGGTGTGGCCGGAGGTGCAGTTCGACGATGTCGGTTGGGTCGCGTTCGACCCGGTCCCGTCGTTGATGGCGACCGACGAGGACGAGCCGCCGCCGCAGCCGGAAGCCCAGACGCCGGCCGCTGCCCAGCCTCCGATCGCGCCGCCGGCGGACGACGCGGACGACGTCGACGACGACGTGATCGAGGTCGACACGGCGTCCGATCGATGGGCGACCGTGCGACGCTGGCTGGCGCGGGGCGGCGCCGTCATCGCCGTCAGCCTGGTGCCCGTCCTGCTCGTCGTCGGCGCGATCGTCGGCGCGAAGTGGGTTCGGCGCCGCCGGCGTCGACGTGACCCCGATCCCGTTCGACGGATCCGGGGTGTGTGGGCGAACGCCACCGACTCACTCGTGGACGCCGGTCTCACGATCGGGACGAGTTGGACGGACGATCGGATCGCCACAGGTGGTGTGCCGCTCGCGCCGACGGCACCGAACGAGATGCGACGCCTGGCCGCAATGGCGACCCAGGTGACGTTCGGGCCGCGACCGCGGGCTGCTGCCCTGGCCGACGATGCGGTGCTCACGTCGAAGGCGGTCGATCGGGCGATCCGCTCCGAACGGTCCCGTTGGCAGCGTCTCACCTGGAGACTGAGCCTGCGTTCGTTCCGCCGTGGGACCCGATCGCCGGTCGTGCCCGATCCGTGATGCGCGTCGCAACGGCTGCGGCTCGCGCAGGTGTCGGCCGTCGAACAGGTGGTCCCACACCGCGTCGAATCGTTCGATCACCCCGCCACGATGGCCGAGCATCCGGACCGTCGGCGAACGGCTCCGAGGTCAGGTGAGGTGGCCGATGACCAGGCCGCGGAGTTGCTCGATGTTGACGCCCTTCGCAGCGCTGACCCAGACGATGTCCCGTGGCTCCAGCATGCAGCCCGCTGCGAGGTCGCGTTTCCGCGTCGGCCGCCTGGAGGACTTGACCTTGTCGGTCTTGGTCGCCACGACGGTGTGCGGCACCTCGTGCTCTCGGAGCCAGTCCAGCATCTGCTGATCGAGCGGCGTGGGCCCGATCGCACCGTCGACCAGCACGAACACCATCTCGAGGCCCTCACGCTCGAGCAGGTAGCCCTCGATCATCTCGGGCCACTCCCGACGCACGTGACCGGGAACCTTCGCGTAGCCGTAACCCGGAAGATCGACGATCGTGCCCCCACCGGCGTGTTCGAAGATGTTGATCAACTGGGTGCGACCCGGCGTGTTGGAGACCCGTGCGAGCTGCTTGCGGTTCGCGAGCGCGTTGATCAACGACGACTTGCCGACGTTCGAGCGACCGACGAACGCAACCTCCGCGTCGGTGTCCGGGAGTTGACTCGTTCGCGTGGCGGACGCCACGAACGTCACCGCGAGAGGCCGCCCGGACATGGCAGCAGTGTAGGAGCGGCCGGCGACGACGATGACGTCCGTCCCGGCCCGCGTCGTCGGTCGGAGGAGCCGGGTCCCCGACCTCGTCGATCGGCTCAGCCGGCGATCAGGGTGGCGAGCGCCCACACGGCGACGACGAACCCGAGGCCTGCGTACAGCAGACTCCGGCCGATGGGTGCCCGCTCGAGGTGGCCCTCCTCGGTCTGCTCGGGCGGCTTCACGACCGCCAGCAGGTTGCCCACGAACAGTGCCCCACCCAGTGCGAGCGCCAGGTAGGCGAGCAGGTCTTCGCCGAGGAACATGCCGCCATCATGGCGGGAGATCGGGCATGCGACACTGATCGTATGAGGAACGTCTCGGGGTTCGGCGCGGCGAGCGGCGGTGACGCCGCCGGCGTCGTCGAGCTGTTCGAACGGTCGTCGTCGTCGCTCTCGTTCGACGACGGCACGACCGTCTCGTCGGACCGACTCGCCGAGGACGGCCGCCGGTTGGCGCGGTCGCTCGCACAGCGTGGCATCGGACCGGGTGACCGGATCGCCGTCCACCTGCCCAACGGTGCCGACTACGTCAGGTTGCTGCTCGCCTGCGCAGCGGGCGGGTTCGTGGCCGTCTCGGTGAACACCCGCTACTCGGCTGACGAGGCCGCCGAGCTCGTCGAACGCGCCGGCGCCCACGCCGTCGGCGTCGTATCCGACTGGCGGACGTCACCACCCGTCGACACCGTCCCGGCGGCCGACGACCCGTTCGTGGTGTTCACGACGTCGGGCACCACGGACCGACCGAAGATGGTGCTCCACACACAGCGCTCGATCACGGCGCACGCTCACGACGCGTCCGGTGCGTTCGGGTACGGGCCGAACGACACCGTGCTGGTGGTGATGCCGCTGGGTGGCACGTTCGGGTTGACGTCGCTCACCGCGGCGATCGCGGGTGGGAGCGCCGTCGTGGTCACCGACTTCGACCTCGAGCGGACCGCTCGGCTGATCGAGGACCGTCGTGTCACGGCCGTCAATGGCAGTGACGACCTGTTCCACCGGCTCATCGAACGTTCGACCGACCTGACCTCGATCCGACTCGGTGGCGTCGCCCGTTTCAACACCAGCCTCGACCACGTGGTGCTCGACGCCGAACGACACGGGGCCACGCTCACCGGTCTCTACGGCATGAGCGAGGTACAGGCGCTGTTCAGCTTGCGCGACCCGACGGTGGGAGCCGCGGACCGGCTCCGACCGGGCGGCACGCTGGTGTCCCGGCGCGCCGGCTTCCGGATCGTCGACGGTGAGCTGGAGTTGCGTGGCCCGAGCCTCATGGCGGGCTACCTCGCCGAGGGAGGTGATCACCTCGACGAGGGTCTCATGGCCGAGCACCTGGACGACGGTTGGTTCCGAACCGGTGATCTCGCAACGGCCGAGGACGACCGCACGTTCGAGTTCCTCGCCCGTCGCGGCGACGTTCTGCGACTCGGTGGCTTCCTCGTGCATCCGCTCGAGATCGAGTCCGTGATCACCGAGCTCCCGGGCGTGCTCGCCGCCCAGGTGGTCGCCGTCGATCGGCCCGGTGGGACGCGACCGGTGGCGTTCGTGATCGGACGGTTCGACGAGGACGTGGTGATCACCGCGTGCCGTGAGCGGCTCGCGATCCACAAGGCGCCGATCCGTGTGATCGGGGTCGACGCATTTCCCACGACGCCGAGTGCCAACGGCACCAAGATCCAGCGGTCCCAGCTGCGCGCCCGCGCCGAATTCCTGCTCGCCGACGAGTCCTCGCGGCAGGGAAGTTCTCCCCATTCCACCGGATCGGCACCTTCCGTACGGTGACTCGTGTCGGCCGTGCGGGTCGACGCGAGAGAAGGAGACGACCATGGCCAACTTCACCGGAATGGACATCCCCGCCGTTCGGAACCTGTCGAAGCAGCTCAAGAGCCGCGCCGACGAGATCCGGACGATCAGCCAGCAGCTCACGACGCAGCTGGACTCGACGCCGTGGAAGGGTCCCGACCGCGAGCAATTCCACGGTGAGTGGAACGGCCGCTATCGCCAAGGGCTGAACACGGTAGTGACGGGTCTCGAGCAGGCGTCGCAGACCGCGCAGCGGAACGCCGACGAACAAGAGCAGGCCTCGAGCCGCTGAGGCCGAGCCGTCGTGCCGATGCTCGGTGTCGACGTCGCTGCTCTGCGCGGGCTCGCCCGGTCCCTGCGACGGAAGCAGCAGGAGATCGAGGCGACCCGTCGGCGGTTGGCGAACGTCGTCGACCAGCTGCCCTGGGCGGGCGGCGACCACCTCCGCTTCGTCGACGACTGGCGACGCGTGCACAGCCCGGCACTGCTGACGATCGTCACCGAGCTGGCAGCGGCGTCCGGCCAGGCCGACGCTCACGCCGACCGCCAGGAGCAGGCCTCGCGACCGACCTCCTGACGCGCCGACCACGACGAGGAATCCCGTGCCCGCCACCCTGCTCGGCGCCGACGCCGACGAACTCGAACGGATCGCCCACGAGATGCGGGCGGCCGCCGACGAACTCGACGGCCACGCCGGGTCGCTGACGACCGCCCTCCGCTCGGTTGCCTGGGTCGGTGGCGTCGCCACCCGGTTCGGTGCGCGATGGGACGGCGGCCACCGGCCCCGGATGGCCATGACCGCGCAGTCCGTCCGTGATGCCGCCACCCGGCTCGACCGCAACGCCGCCGAGCAACGACTGGCCAGCCGTGCGGGTGTCGGCAGCCTCGTCGGGATCCGACCGACGGCGCCGATCCCCGCGCCGTTGCCGACCCAAGATCCATCCGGCGCCGAGCCGGCCGGCCCGTCGCACCCCGGCGACGGTGGCGCCGGAGGTTCGTCGTCGTCGGTCGACGCGCCCGGCTCGCACGTGCTCGACCGGATCGGTGAGATCCTCGATGTCGTCGGTGTCAACCGCGACGTGCTCGATGTGCTCGCCGATCATGCCGATCTGCTCGATGGGCCCGGCGTCGACCGGCTGATCGGCATCCTGTCGAACGACGGGTTCCTCGCCGTTCTGGAGGGCCTCGACAGGGTGCTCGACGTCGGCAGCACCGTCGTCGACCTGATCGGCGACTTCGTCGAACACCCCCACCTGCCCTTCGACGACCGTGTCGTGCACGCGCTCGCCGACGCCGGGGCCCGCTTCGGTATCGACCAGGGTGTCGAACACGCCGCGACCTTCCTGGCCCAGGCGGCGACGGCAGCGTTGCTGCCGGGGCTCGGCGCCGCGCTGGCCCCGTTCGCCGGCACGGCCGCCGGACTGATCGCCACGGTCGTCGTGGGCGAGATCACCGACCTCGTCGACGGCGCCACCGACTTCGCGGATGTGGTCGCCGACGCCGCGGTCGAAGCGTACCGTTCGGCCAGAGAGGCGTTCGGCGTCATCGTCGACGCAGCCGGAGTGGTCGTCGACGTCGCCGACGCCGCGATCGACCTGACGGTGGATACCGCCGGAGTGGTGGTCGACGTGGGTGCGGTCGCCGTCGACGGTGTCGTCGACGTCGGCGGCGCGGTCGCCGGTGGCATCGCCGACGCCGGCAGTACGTTCGGTGCGTGGCTGGGCCTCTGACCGGTCATGAGAGCGCGAGTGTGATGAGTGAGACGACGGAGACCACCGTGAACGATCCGACCCGACACACGGCGAGCGGCACCGGGACGCCCGAAGCGGCCGATCAGCCCGCGGTCACGGCCGGAGCGATCTTCCACGCGACGCGCCAGGAGTTGCTCGGTGCCCAGCCCGTGCTCGACGCCGCCGAGATCGCGCGGTCGTACTGCGCGGTCGCCGACCGGGTCGTCAGCGTCGTGGCGATCACACCCGGACGCATCAGGCGGGTGGACTGCTGGCTGGGTGATGTCGGCTTCGTGATCCACGCCGCCGCCGACGACCCGACGCAACGACTGCTCGGCTCCGTGTGCGACCGTGCACGCGCGCTCGAGATGACCGGGTCGATCGTCGCCGCGCTGGTCGGGGGTGTCCCCACGGCGTCGTCGGCCGATCCGGTACGGCTCGGCCCTGTCGGCAGGATCCGTCCGGACACGATCCCGGAGGGCGCGGACTGGATCGTGATCGTGTCGGCGAACCGGCCGAACGGCGAGTCGGCCCCGGATCGCTGCATCATCGTCGGGTGCGGTGACGGCACGGCCGCCGGAGTGATCGACTCGCTCGACGAGCCCGTCCGCATCGACCCGGCCGGCCACAGCGTCGAACGGTGGGTGGCGGACCTCATCGGCTCGGCGCCACGCTCGGTGGTCGATCTGCTCGCCGACGACTGACCGCGGCAGTCCGGTTCCGGCCTGCTGCCAGACTGACCGCGGCAGCCCGGTTCCGGCCTGCTGCCAGACTGAGTCGATGCAACCCGGCTCCGGCCCGCCCGCGGGCGAACGCTGGAACGTGAACATGCCCGCCGTCATCGTCGTCGTATTCGTGTTCCTGCTCGGCGTCGTCGTCTGGGTCGTCGCCACCCCCGCCGGCGACGACGGGCAGACCGGGGGGACGGTCGCGACGCTCGACCAGACGTCGACCTCGGCTCCGGCCGCGAGCACGTCACCGACCCTGTCGCCCACGCCGCTCCCGGCGACGGTCCCGCGGACCGATCCTGACCCGACGAGCACCGCTGCGCCGACGACGGCCCCGCCGACGACCACGGCGACGACCACGGCGACGACCACGACGCCGGCACCCACGACGACCGCGGTCCCGTCGCCGCCAGCGCCCGCCACCACGGCGCCGGGTGCCGACGACGGTGCCGTGCCCGGTGACCTCGGCATCCCGGATCGCCCGATGCGCCAGCCGCCGTGCGACGGCGGCTACATCACCGTGCTGGCGTCGCCGATCGGCGAGCAGGCCACGCCCGATGCCGTGTCCGCCGTGCTCGACCAGTATCCGGGGTCGAACTACCTGCGGACCGATCAGACATGCCCCTCGCTGAGCCCGTCCGCGGGCGGCGACCCCATCTACGTGATCTACCTGGGACCGTTCGTCGTCGCGTCCGATGCCTGTGCGGCCCGTGCCGAAGGCCCCGAGGACGCCTACGCCAGAGAGCTGAGCGACGAGCTGGACCCCGACCACACCGTCGCCTGCGCGTGAATCGGATGGGGAGTTCTCCCCATCGTCAGCGGTGTGCGTGTTCGTCACGATGGGCGCATGGAGCTGGTCGCCGCCGACGTGACACCACCCGTCACTGCGATTCGTGGTGGTGCGGCGAGTGCGACGGGGCGTCGACGTGCCGTGAACGAGGACGCCTACGTGTGCGGGCCGACGTGGTTCGCGGTGGCCGACGGGATGGGCGGCCACCCGGCGGGCCGCACCGCCAGCGGTATCGCGATCGACGTCGTCGGCCGGTCGCCGGTCCCGGAGTCGATCGACGAGCTGCGCGAGGTCGCCACAGATGCCAACGCCGAAATCCGCGCGACCCCGTGTGACGACGTGTCGCCCGGGACGGGGACGACGCTCGTCACCGTCACCGCGCACGCCGACGGCGTCGCCGTGATGCACATCGGGGACTCGCGCTGCTATCGCCTGGTCGGCGGCGAGCTCACGCTCGTGACCCGTGACCACTCGTTCGTACAGGACCTGGTCGATCTGGGCCGTATCGGTCCTGCCGAGGCGTCGGACCACCGGCTCCGTCACCTGGTGACGCGGGCGCTCGGCACCGATCCCGCGGTCGAGCCCGACGTGGTCGTCCTCCCCGCACCGGTCGGGCGCCTCATGTTGTGCTCCGACGGTCTCGTCCGCGAGCTGTCGCCGCAGTCGGTCGGGCGGGTGCTCGCCGGTATCGCCGAGCCGCAGGCCGCGGCGGAGCGGCTCGTCGAGCTGGCTCGTCGCCGGGGGGCCGACGACGACGTCACGGCGATGGTCATCGATCACGGCGACGCCCAGCGGTGACCGGCACGCGGTTCGCTCCGGGTCCGTCCACGGCATACGTGTGCGACCACGTCATGGCGATGACCTCGAGCGACGAGGTCGACGGTGACCTCATGTCGCGATGCGCCACGGGTGGGGTGTGGTCGGACCTCCTCGGAGCGTTCGCCGGCTCGGGCGCCGCCGCCGTGGTGGCGCACACCGACGACCTGCTCCGGGTCGCGGTCGTCGGCACCGTCGCGGTCGAGGTGGACTGCGCCGACGGCGAACAATCCCTGACCGGCGGCGCCACGTGGACGACCCACGAGTTCCCCCGGCCGCTGGCCGTCACGATCCGCCGCCCCGATGCCACCCGGGACGAACCCTCGTACTGCATCGACGTCGGCGCCGTGCCGGCATCGGTCGTCACCCGCCGCATCGTCACGGCCGACCGACCCTCGGACCCGTTCGAGCTCCTGTTCGGTCCGACGGTGCCTCGCACGGTCGAGGCCGCCGCCGTCCGGCCCGACGACGGTTCGGGGTGGCCACCGGCCGGATCGGGCGGCGTGCTGGTCTTCTCCTCCGGCGATCGGATCGTCGTCGACCGCTCGATGGTGCTGGGTCGCAACCCGCGGGCTGTCGACGCGGACGGGAACGAGACCGGACTCCGGCGGGTCAGACTCACCGGCGCAGGCGTGTCACGCCACCACGCGATGATCCGGACGGACCGCCGGCACGTGTCGATCGACGATCTCGGGTCGTCCAACGGAACCTGGGTCACCCGACCGGACACACCCGTGACCGCGGTCCGGCCGGGTCACCCGGTCGACCTGGTGCCGGGCACGGTCGTCGACCTGGGTGGCGACGTCTCGTTCGTCGTGGAGGAAATGGCGTGACACAGTTGACCGACAGCGGACGCCGGTCGACGGAGCCGGCCGAACAGCGCATCGCAATGACGGAGTGGACCATGACGACGAGTACGCCAGCGACGACGAGCCACGACGCTCGGCCCGGCCGTCCCGAGATCGAATTCTGCGGTGGGCTCGTCGAGGTCGATCGGGAACCGTTCACGATCGGGCGGGACGCCGACCTGATCGTCGACGACGACAACCGTTTCCTGCACCGTCAGTTCCTCGGTCTGTCCGAGTCGCAGGGCGTCTGGTTGCTCGCGAACGTCGGGACCCGACTCACGGCCACGGTGTCCGACCGCGACGGACGACTGGAGGCGTTCCTGTCGCCCGGCGCAGTCCTGCCGTTGGTGTTCGACGAGACCCTCGTGCGTTTCACGGCCGGCCCGACGTCCTACGAGTTCTCGATCACCTTGCCCGACCCGGCGTTCGTGGCCAGTCGGATCGACGAGAACGAATCGGGTGACACGACGGTCGGACGGACCGTGATGACCCCCGATCAGTTGCGACTGATCCTGGCGTTGGCGGAGCCGGCGCTGGTCGCCCGCGTCCGTGGTGGTGCCGCGTTGCCGTCCTCCGGCGAGGCGGCCCGGCGCCTCGGCTGGACCATCACCAAGTTCAACCGCAAGCTCGACAACGTCTGCCAGAAGCTGGCGAGCCAGGGTGTCCGCGGCCTGCACGGCGAACCGGGTCGGCTCGCATCGAACCGGCGGGCGCGACTCGTGGAGTACGCGCTCGCCGTCCGGCTCGTCACCCGCGACGACCTCGCGCTCATCGATGCGTCGACGAGCGGCGACACCGACGCCGTACCCGACTGAGCGGTCGTGCGTCTCAAGCTGAGCGTGATGGCCGACGGCCTCGGCGACGACGTGCTGATCGACGCGGATCCCCGAGCGACCGTCGGAGAGCTCGCTGCCGCGCTGTTCCCGAACGCGATCCCGACCGAGTCGGGCCCGAACGGCGTGGGCCTCGTCGTCGATCGTGACACCCCCGACCGCCACATCGTCGCGCCCTCGACCACGCTCGACACCTCCGGGGTCAGATCGGGGTGCACGGTCGGCCCGAGCACGGATGGGCCGGCGACGGCCCCTCCCGTCGCGGCCGCCACGTTGACCGTCCACGAAGGGCCGGACGCCCCGACGAGCGTGCCGCTCCACATCGGCCGCAACTCCGTCGGCCGCGGCGCCGACTGCGACGTCCGCCTCGCCGACCCGTTGGTGAGCAAGCGACATGCCGAGGTGATCGTCGGTGACGTCGTCGAGATCGTCGACGATGGCTCCGCCAACGGCGTGCTGATGACCGGTCGACCGGTCACACGTGCCGTGTTGCACGCGCACGACCGGGTCGTCCTCGGCTCGACGGCGATCTCGGTGACGCAGCACGACCATCAGGGTGCTCGTTCCACCCGCCATGCCAACGACGTGCCGTTCAACCGGTCGCCGCGGCTGGACCCCCGCTTCCAGGGCGTCGCCCTCGTGGCACCGGAGCCGCCGGCCTCGCCCTCGGCGCAGCGGTTCCCGATCGCCCCGGTCGTCGCGCCGGTCGTCCTGGCCGCCGTGCTGTTCGCGTTCACGCAGAACCTGCTGTCGATCCTCTTCTTCGCGCTGAGCCCCGTGATCCTGATCGGGAGTTGGTGGGAGACCCGCGCCGCCACCAACAGGCAGGTGATCGTCGAATCGGCCCGGTTTCGGACCGCTCTCCGGGATCTCGCTGTGCAGCTCGAGTACGCCCGATCGCTCGAACGCGTCGGTCGCTGCGGCGAACACCCGAGCGTCGTCGAGGTGATCGAGGCGGTCGAGGACCGGTCACCGCTGGTCTGGACGCGTCGACCGGAACACGAGTCGTTCGGGCAGGTGCGGCTCGGACTGGGCACCCG
>Ga0055584_100003129_pt1 | contig 16366 bp, 9 predicted proteins | sample OSDHelmetaG_FD_58716 | JGI IMG/M metagenome (GOLD analysis project Ga0055584, IMG submission 58716) | Pelagic marine sediment microbial communities from the LTER site Helgoland, North Sea, for post-phytoplankton bloom and carbon turnover... | ecosystem: Environmental > Aquatic > Marine >... | reverse complement strand
ATTCCCTTAGCAAGAAGCGCAACGCCGCAGATGGACGCTTGAGGCGCGCCCTTCGGGGCCACTCGTCTGTCCCGATCTCTTCGTTGCCTTCTCTTGACGTGCGGACGCACGCCTGCAAGAAGGCGCCTCGATCTCGAAACAGACGAGAGGCCAGAGTTACCATAGAGTTGCTAAGAGGTGCCCTAGCTGATTTTGCTGGGGGTTTATCGGCAATCCCAGCCATAAGCCCTTGCAATTCTGGGCGTGTTAATGGGATAGTTAAGCCGCAGGACTGAAACATTCTGCGGGTGTCTGCGGTCAGAAAAAATGAGGGTTTCCGCCCTTTTAGCCGTATCACTTCACAGTGACGGAGTCGCTTTCGGACGTCGCAAAGCGAGGAGCAAGAAACACAAAGCAAGACTTTCCATTCACAGCAGCAAGAAGAGCCTCTATGTCGTCTCCCACATTCGATAGCCTTCGAGAAACCCTTAAGAGTCTTCGTCGTCGTCGCAGTAATCTGTTTATTCTTAAACAGCTTAGCTACTTCGTCATCGCTCTGTCGATTCTGCTCCTGTTATTCAGTGGCCTCGCTCTCTGGTTAGAGCCGGGCAAAACTGGCACCACCATTCTTTTCGTACTCTCCCTCGCTTCCATCGGCGCGTTGTTGTGGCTGCTGATTGCGTCACTGGGAAAGCGCAATACCGACGACCGCAAACTAGCGCACTATGTCGAAGACCATATTCCGGATCTCGAGCAGCGGCTCCTAACGTCGCTGGAGTTTACCGAGAAAGACCTTCTGGAAGGTAAACGTGGTGTGTCTCAGCAATTTATCCAGCAGCTCTGGCAGGATGCTCAAGAGCATGTACAGATTCAACAGCGTCATGTTGATACGGTTGCGCCGGCCCGCACCTCCTATCTATCCCTCGCCTCGGCGTTCGCTGTCGCAGCCATCGCGCTAACGGCGTTCATCAGCTCCGAGGTTCTATTCAACGCGGCGAGCCGTCTGGCCTGGCCGTTCGCCATCAGCGAACCGGTAACCGTGGTCGAGGTACTGCCGGATATTGAGATCAGCGTCGAGCCGGGCGATATCGAAATGCAGCGCGGCGAAAGCGTCACCATCGTAGCGAGAGTAAGCAATGCCATTCCCGGCACCATCAATCTGCGCCTGCAGGATGACAATGTGAACTGGCGCGATGCCACCATGAATCGTGATGGCAGTGGCAGCGATAGCGCCACCTACAGCTACTTCATTCCATCCCTGCAGGAAGACACGACCTATTACGTAACCTTCAATGAGCGTGGCGAACAGAATTCACCACAGTATCAGATTCACTTGTTCGATCTACCGCAGGTGGAACAGATCGATCTGGCGCTCGACTATCCCGACTACACCGAGATCGAAGACATCACCGAGGAAGACAGCGGCGACCTGGTCGTGCCCGAAGGCACCGAGGTCGAACTCATCGTCTCGTTCAACAAGAATATACGAACGGCCGTGGTTGAGTTCGATGAGAGCTATAGCGCGGATGAAGAAGAGACTAATCCGCTACAACCCTATGATGACATCAACCTGGTGATGGATGGCAATGTGGGTCGCGCCAAGTTCACCGTGAACCAGGACGGCGTATACAGAATCTCGGCCACCGACTTCTCCGACCTTGAGAGCAAGAACCCGCTCGACTATTTCATCCGTTCGATCGAGGACACGCCACCGGAGCTCGCTTTGAAGCGGCCGGGGCGCGATCAGGAGGTTATGCCGCTCGAGGAGGTGATTCTCGAGATCGACGCGAACGACGATTACGGCCTGAGCAAGTTTACCCTGAACTACAGCGTGGTGGGTGCAGACGAGGTCGAGGTGGACTTCCTGCCAGAACCCAATCTGCGTGAAGTCTCGGGCGATGAATTGATCTATCTGGAAGACCTAGAGGTCGAGCCAGGGGATTTCGTCAGCTACTTCCTGACTCTAGCCGATAACAATGGCCTCACAGGCCCGGCCGAGGTCATCTCTGACATCTATTTCCTGCAAGTGATACCAACCGATCAGGAGTTTCGTCGCTCCGGTGGCGGAGGCGGCGGTGGCGGAGGCGGCGGGCAGGGAGGCGGTGCCGAAAGCAGCGCTCTGGTGCAGATTCAGAAAGACATTATCGCGGCAACCTGGAAGCTAAAGAACCGGCAGGCACAGGTTTCTGCAGAAGAGTTCACTACCGATGCGGAGATCATCTCGGAGTCGCAGCGAGAGGCGACGGAGCGCACGCGTCGTTCTATCGATCGTCTCGCAGAGAGACTTAATTTCTCCGACGCGACCTACGATGCCGCCGTCGAGAATCTATCGCTGGCCATAGATCAAATGAATCTGGCAGCCGACGAGCTCGGTAAGGAACAGGTAACCAGCGCACTGCAACCCGAACAACTCGCGCTGCAGTATGTATTGAAGGCCGAGGCCAACATCAATCGCACCAATATTTCCATGCAGCAGGGCGGTGGCGGTGGAGGCGGCGGCGCCGCACAGCAGGAGCGCGAAGACCTGCGCGAATTGTTTGAGATGGAGATGGGGCAGCTGGAGAATCGCTACGAGACGCCGAACAGCGCCGGCGGCGGTGGCTCGCAGCAGCAGACCGAGGAGGCTAACAAGCTGGAAGAGCTGGCGCGCAGGCAGGAAGGCCTCACCCGCGCCCAACGCAACCTCGCCAGACGCGAAGAACAGATGACCGAGGAGCAGAAGCGCCGTGAACTGGAACGACTGATGCGACAGCAGGAGCAGCTCAGCCGTGAGGTCGAACAGCTCGCGCAGCAGATGTCGCGCGGTCAGCAGAGCTCAGGCTCGCAGCAACAGAATCAACAGGCTTCGAATCAATCGCAGTCACAGTCTCAATCCCAGTCCCAGTCCAGCAGCAGCTCGCCCTCCTCGGGAAGTGCTAGCGGTGGCCAGCAGCAGCCACAGACTGCGATACAGCGTGCGGCGCAGCAGATGCAAGAAGCCTCGCAGAGCGAGACGGCGGCGATAGCGGCGGCGAGATCGCAGAAGGCACTGGAGAATCTTCGCGAGCAACAGCGCGAGCTGAACCAGCAGTCCGAGAGCTCAGTAAACCAGCTCGCCCAGAACCTTGGGCAGCGCGGTCAGCAGCTTCTGCAGCAGCAGCGCGACTTGCAGGAGAGTCTGCAGGAGACTACGAGACAGCAGGGTCTGGGGCAGACCAGGCAGTCAGTTCGCAACGACGACGATCTGCAGGAATTAATCGAGGCACAGCAACAGCAGCAGCGCGACCTTGAAGAGATTGAGGATATGCTGAGAGCGATCATCGCCCGCGGCGACAACGAAGATCAGCGCCTGATGTCGCAGGCACAGGCAGCGAGTCGCGAGCTGCGACCGATCCGCGAAGAGATGCAGACGAGTAACCGGGTTCTGCGCAACGGCATGGTGAACCTGTCGGTGGATATAGAAGGAGAACTGGAAGGCTCTATATCCGACTTCGCACAGAGCCTCGCCGCACTGAACCCTGCGCGGAGTGACTCGGCATCCGATCAGGTGCAACAGGCGGCTAGCGATGCAGAACGACTGCGGCAGCAGGTCGAAGATCTCGAACAGCAAGCGCTGGCATTCAATGAGGCGGGACAGCCCTCGGAAGACGGCGCACCTTCGCTGCGAGATATGCGAGAACAATTGCAGCGGACCCAGCAGCTGGCGCAGCAGCTCACGCAGCAGCTGCAGGATCAGGCGCGCGCGGGCGGCAATCAGCCGGGTCAACGCGGGCAGATTGGGCAGCAAGGCCAACAAGGACAGCAGGGCCAGCAAGGTCAGCAGGGACAGCAAGGCCAGCAGGGACAAGGGGGCGGGCAGCAACAGGCCGCCGGGGGTGGTGATCAACGCAACGGCACCGGAGGGCGTGTCGGCGCCCAGGGAACGCCGAACAATATCGGCAATGCCAGATCGATTCGTCAACAATTGACGCAACAGGATATCGAAGACTTTCTCAATCAACCCGAACTGTTTAGACAACTACTCCAACCCATAACAGAACTCGAAGGGGCGCTGCGCGCACAGGCAGAGCTGGATAACATCAACAATAAGCTGTACGCCACTGTTGATGAAGATATTCCCGACGAGTACCGAGACCTGGTGGAAGAATACTATCGTGTATTGTCTGAGAACCGGGGTTCGGCAGATACAGATCAGTAGCAATGCCAAACTCACAACCTAACTTCTTAACGGCACTTCAAGACGGCACATTCACTTTTGCCTACGGCATTAGCCCTTGGCTGTTTGCCTTGCTAGTTGTTCTCATCACGGTCGGTGTCTGGTTCACCTACCGCAAGACCACGCGACAGCTCAGCCCCTCATGGAAGGCCTTCTTCGTCGGCATTCGCTCCAGTGTTCTGGTGCTGCTGCTATTCTGCCTGCTTAGACCCGTAGTCACGACGCTTCAGGTCTCGCCGCAGGAGACTTATCTTGGCGTGCTGATAGACGATTCCCAGAGCATGGCCATCGCCGATCTGCCCGACGGGCAGTCGCGGCAGGCTGCTGTCGAGCGCCGCCTGTATCAAGACGGCCTCCTGGAAGAGTTGGGAGAGTCTTTCCAGATTCGCAGTTTCCGCTTCGACAAGGAGACTCAGCGTATAAACGGAGTCGAGGAGTTGAGCGAGGCAGGTACGGCCTCATCTATCGATCAGGCCCTGAGCTATGTCGACGATCAGCTGAATGGGCTCCCGCTCGGAGGCATCGTTCTAATCAGCGACGGCGCGGACAATAGCGACAGCGATCCACTGGCGACTGCACAGGATTTCGGTGCGCGGCAGATTCCTGTATTCGCACTCGGCGTCGGTCAGGAGGAGATACCGCAGGACATTGGCATAGTCGATGTTAGTGCGGCGAAGACGGTCCTGGAGGGCTCGGTCTTTAACGTGCAGGTCGCGGTCAACCATCAGGGCTATGCAGGCCAGCAGGTGGAGCTCTCCGTCATGGACGGCGATACTGTGGTGGTATCCGATATCGTTACCCTGGGCAGTCAGGGTGTAACCCGGCGCTACGAGTTGGAGCTAACGCCGGAGCGCCCCGAGCTTATCGTCTACGATCTGAATGTGGAACTGCAGCCGGGCGAGATCATCGACAAAAACAATAGCTATAGCTTTCTCGTCGACAATACCGAGAAAGAAGCGCTGGATGTACTTTATATAGAGGGACATCCACGCAACGAGTACAAGTTCATCCGCCGTGCCGTTACCGGCGACAGTTCGCTCAGGCTGGCAACCTACCTGCAGACCGGGCCCGAAAAATACTACCGGCAGGGTATCGAGTCGGCGACCGAACTAAGCGGCGGCTTCCCCGTCGATCGCGAGGAGCTGTTTCAGTACGAGGCGCTCATACTGGGAGATATCGAATTCGACTTCTTCAACGCCGATCAGCTGCAGATGATAGAAGATTTCGTCGCCGAACGTGGCGGTGGCTTCCTTATGAGCGGAATGGTGGACGAGGAATTTATCGGCACGCCGATCGCCGACATCTTGCCGGTCACGCTGGTGGAAGAGGGCTTCCTGCCTAGCCATCTACGCGGTGGCATCCGTCGTGGAGAACATCCCACGGGACAGCTGTTCTACCCACGGCTCACCCGTAATGGCGAATTCTCGCCGCTGCTTAGGCTCGCGGCCGATGACGCCCAGAATCAGGCGCTGTGGGGACAGCTGCCGGAACTACAGGGTGTCTACGTGACTGGGCGCATCAAGCCGGGCGCGGAAGTACTCATCGAACACCCACTGCTGCAGTACCAGAATCAGGCCCTGCCACTGATCGCCTCGCAGCGTTACGGCTCCGGGCGCAGCATGTCGCTGACCACGGCCAGTACCTGGCGCTGGCAGATGATGTTACCGGCGGCCGACGAGTCACACGAGACGCTGTGGCGGCAGATTATGCGCTGGCTGGCCGTATCCTCGCCGGATCGCATCACGATCGAGTTCGATAGGGAATTTTATAATGTGGGTGATATGGTTAACGTGCGCGCGACGGTGCTCAACGATCAATACGAGCCAGACAACGATGCCACCCTGTGGATGCAGACTTCGAATCCGCTGGAAGAGTTCATCGATGCGCCCATGGAGTGGGATATAGAAGAAGATGGAGTGTATCGCTCCAGCTTCATCGCCGAAGAGGAAGGTGTCTATAGTCTGTTGGTGGATGTCGCCAGCGCCGCGGGCGAAGGCGGCGATACTAGTGCGGAGAAGCGTGCCGCATTCGTCGTTACGCCATCGCTGCGAGAGTATACCAATGCCGAACTCGACAGCGGCCTGCTGGCACGCATCGCCGAGGCTAGCGGCGGCAGCTACTTCGATCTGGCGGACGCAGGCGCGCTGGCCAGCACAATAGAATTCACACCGAATGCTTATTCCCGCGAGGTACAGCTGGATCTGTGGGACCGACCCTGGCTACTGGGTCTGCTCATCTTGCTGCTGTGCGTGGACTGGGTAAGCAGACGAATGAAGGGCTTGTCCTAGGGCTGACGAACTATGAAGAATGCTAGCTGCTCACTAAAGTCTCTGCTTGGCGCCTTAGCGCTGACGCTGTGCACGGCGGCGGGTGCGCAGGTCGATGGTGGCGATGCGAGTAATTTCTTCCTCGACCGTCCCGGTTCGACCAAGTACGCCATGATTCTGGCCGGCCCCACGGTAGGCGACGAGAACAAGTCCCTGTTCCGGCGCTGGGCCTTCTCGCTGCACGACATTCTTGCGCGGGACTACGGCTATAGCTCGGACACGATTTCGCTGATGTATGACCGCGGCGAGGCTGCTGGAGCTGGCTCCGAGAGAATCGATGCCGCCTGTGACGTCGAGGGGATACAGCAGCAGATCGCCCATCTGCAATCGATCGTGAAGACGGGAGATCAGATCACTATCTACCTGATCGGACACGGCAGCGGTGCCGAGGAAGAGGCGAAGTTCAATATCGCCGGCCCGGATATTACCGGCGGTCAGTTCGCCGAGATGCTAAATGTCTTCGACCAGCAGGACATCGTCATTGTCAACACGACTTCGGCTAGCTATGGCTTCTCCGCTTCGCTATCGAGCGAGGGGCGGGTCGTTATCTCATCCACGCGCTCATCGTCGGAGAAATACGATCCGGTGTTCTCGAATTACTTTATCGAGGCCCTGGACAATCGCAATGGCGACAGAGACAAGAACAATCGCGTCTCCATGCTGGAGGCATTCAACTACGCGAAGAGCAATGTCGAGGCCTTCTACGAGGAGCAGGGCCGGCTCGCCTCAGAGCATGCCGGCCTCGATGACAATGGCGACGCACTGTTTAGCCTGAATCCGACCACCGAAGAGATCGATGGCAGGCTGGCAGAGATCGCCTATATCGATAATCTGGTTGATGACACCGCGGGGCTCTCAGCCGAGGCTATTCGCCTGAAGAGCCGCATGCAGGAGCTTGAGCGCTCGGTGTTCATCTTGCGCGGGCGTAAGGCAGAATTCTTAGAGGACGACTACTGGCAGCAGATGGAAGTATTGCTTGTAGAATTGGCCAGAGCGACGGGGCGATTTAATGAGTACATTGATGCGAATGCAACGAGTGAGCAGTAGAGCTATGGTAAAGAAATTGCAGAGACTTCTCGTTTTGATGCTGACACTGTGCTGTGCCGAGGCGCTGGCGCAGGGAGCGCCGCAGACGAATACCGGTGAGTCACCTCTGTTTCGCGGCGAGGAGCTAATGCTGACCGGTTCCTATGCGGCGGCCACCGATATCTTCCAGATGGCCGATGGGTTGGATCGCAACGAGGGTCTGGTGGGGGCGAGTAAGGCCTTCGCCATGATGGGCAACTATCAGGAAGCGATGCGAGTGGTGGAGACTGCCATCGAGGACGATGAATACCCCCGCTTCCCGCTATTGAGCACGCAGTTAGCCGAAGTACTACGCAGCGTCGGCGAGTCCGCCGCCGCTCTCGACATACTCGAGTCGGTGGTAGATGGACTGGCTGAGCCGCCGGTACGCACACTGACCCAATACGGCAGCCTGCTGAAATTTGTCGGCCAGCAGCAGCTCGCGATGTCGGTGCTGGACCAGGCCGTGCAGCGCTATAACAACGGGCTGGTGTTCGCCTCCGAAGATGTCGCCATGGTGGCGCTGGCCAGCTGGCTAATGGGGAATTTCCACGACGCCAACAGCCTCTTCAATGAGGCGACGCGAGCCAACCCAAATAATCTGGAGGCGCACGCGCTGTGGGCTGACCTATTCCTCGAGAAATACAATGCATCCGATGCCGAGCGCTCCTATCAGGAGGCGCTGGATATCAATGGGCGCTATGTGCCCGCACTGGTTGGCATGGCGAATGTGGTCGGCGACGAGCGCGCACTGCAAAGAGCGCTGGCCATCAACCCGAATTCGGTTCCCGCGATGGAGACCTACGGCCAGTTGCTCATGGTAAACGGGCGCGAGGATGAGGCGATGGAGTACTTCGATCGCGTGCTCGCGATCAATTCCGAGGCTCTGAAGACGCTTAGCGTGCTGGCGTCGAAGGCCGCACTTGAGCTGCGCACGGCGGACTACGAGGAGTATCTGGCGCGCGTCGAGGCATTCAGCCCAGGCAACCCCATTTTCCTGGGCAATATAGCCGACAGCTTCGGCAACAACTACCTGTTTGAAGAGGCGGTCGAATTCGCGCGCGCCGCCATCGAAGCGGATCCAGGGTACTGGCAGGGCTATACATTGCTGGGCAGCAACCTCATCCGTCTGGGCGAGGAAGAAGAGGGCAAGCGCAACCTGGAGATCGGCTACGAGAACGATCCCTTCAATGTGCTGACCTCCAATATGCTGAAGGTGTTCGACACGCTGGAGACCTACGAGACGCTGGAGAGTGAACACTTCAAGGTTCACATGAGCGAGAACGATGCGAGCATACTCTGGCCCTACCTCGAGCCACTGTTGGAAGAGAGCTGGGACACCCTGACCGCGAAGTATAATTTTGAGCCCGAGGGACCGATTCTCATCGAGGTATTCGAGGAGACGCAAGACTTCGCCGTGCGTTCGGTTGGCCTGCCGGATATCGGCCCGCTGGTGGGCATCTGCTTCGGCAAGGTGATCACGCTAATCTCCCCCGATACGCTGTCGGCGAATTGGCAGGAGATCGTATGGCATGAGTTCATGCACATCATCACGCTACAGATGACCGGAAATCGCATGCCGCGCTGGCTTTCGGAGGGCATCTCGGTCTGGGAAGAGCGAGAAGGCAGACCGTATTGGGGGCGTAGCCAGGGCCTCGATCTGGTGCGTGCGGCGGAGCAGGACAAGCTGCTGCATGTCGGCGAACTCAACTCCGGTTTCTCCGGTGCGCGCAATAACGCCGACCTGGGCTTCGCCTATTTTCAGGCCTACTTGGTGGTCGACTATATCGCAGACGAGTACGGTTTCGAGAAGCTGGTCGAGCTCGTCGATCAGTATGCCTTCGTAAAAGAAGACAGCGAACGCTTCGACGAGGTGTTCGCTATTAGCCTCGATCAATTCGATACGGGCTTCAGGGCCTGGGTGGACAATCGCGTCGCCGAGATCAATGTCTTCGTGCATTCCGAGGATATGCCCGACGAGGGCGAAGGTCACGGGCACGGCGTGCGGGAAAATTCTAGCGCCATCCTCGCCGAGCTGTATAACAATGCCTCCCTCAAGCAGCATATGCGCGCCCGCATCGAGGAGAACGAGCGAGACTTTCAGGCCTATCTACAATTGGGCATAGTCCTGTTTAAGGAGGAGAGCTTCTTCGAGGCGAAGGAGTATCTAAACCAGGCCTACGAAATGCTGCCCAGCTATACCGGCTACCCCAGCCCGCCGCTGGTACTGTCGCAGATCTACGAGGCCGAAGGTGATCGCGAGGCACAACTAGAGCAGCTGGAACTGTTGCTGCAGAATCTGCAACACGACTACGATTCCGCCATCCTGCTCGCCGAAGCCGCGATAGGAAACGGCAATCTGGAGCGGGCCGAGTACTATATCGACCGCGCGATACAGGTAGACCCGTATCGCGCCGACGTGCATCAGCTCAAGGCCGACTACGCCGAATTAACCGGCGATAGTCAGCTCGCGGTCACCGAATATGAAGTCTTGCTGAAGCTGGAGATTAACGACCCGGCCGAGGCGCAGACTAATCTGGCGGAAGCCTATCTGCGCAATGGCCAGGCTATTGAGGCGAAGGAAAACATCCTGCGCGCCCTGGAGACGGCCCCGAGCTATCAGCGCGCGCAGCAGATACTGCTGCAGTCAATCGATGGAGACGCGGATTAAATTGAGCAGAGTCAGCCACTCAATCCTGTTGTCGATCTCGGGCCTGTTTCTCGCAAGCTCGCTCGCTAGCGGACAGGTATTGAATCTCGGAAACAACGAAGACCTGTCTATCTATGGCAATGAGATAACGGATTTTCAATGGATTCGCGGTCAGTACACGAACCACTCCGGTGGGGCCAGGGGCGGTTACGGCATGCGCAGGCGAGGCGGGTGGTGGGATACCGACTATCCGGATTCCGACGAGAATTTCCTGCGCGGCGTGCAGCGCTACACGAATATCGACACCAACCCGCGCAATCATCAATATATTGAGCTAACCGATCCGCGCCTGTTTGAGAATATTTTCCTCTACATGAATTGGAAACGGGTTCCGATTGGTTCGTCCTATAGCGGACCTAACTTCGCGTCCGACGAGATCGAGGCACTGCGTGAATTCATGTTCCGCGGCGGCTTCGTGATGGTCGATGATTTCTGGGGTCAGCCGCACCTCGATGACATGTTCATGGAGATGGGAAAGATCTTCCCCGACCGTGAGATCATCAAGCTCAACAGCAGCCACGAGATCTTCCATGTCTTCTTCGATATCGACGAGGTCGCCCAGGTGCCAGGCCGCATGGTGACCTGGGACTTTGGCGGCTACATGAATCTAGACGACCCCAGCTACCCGCCCGAGGTATACGCGGTGCTGGATGACGATGGCCGCGTGATGATGGTTGCGAACTACAATACGGACCTCGGTGACGGCTGGGAACACACTTTTTACAAGGGATATCCGACGAAATCTACTAACGATGCGTACAAGATTGGCATTAATTTTCTGATCTATGCCTTTAGTCACTGATGTGTGCCTCGGATCGGATAGCCAATCGAATGCTGGAAATAATTGAATAATTGGGATGACAGGAACTAGACATGACAGAAACTGAAGCAGTAGTAGCAGACACGGTCGAGAGCGTCGAGATCGAGAGCCCTGATGATCTTGCACTGGTTAAGAAGATGCAGGATGGTCGAGATCAGATTGTCGCCGAGATTCGGAAGGTGATCATCGGTCAGGAGGACATTATCGACGAGTTGCTAATCGCCCTGTTCGCAGGCGGCCACTGTCTCGTTACCGGTGTGCCCGGTCTGGCGAAGACTTTGCTGATCAAGACCGTCGCGGATATCTTGCAAGTAGATTTCAGCCGTATTCAGTTTACCCCCGACCTGATGCCCGCAGACGTAGTGGGTGCGGAGATCGTAGAGGAGTCCGATGGCAATCGTAGCCTGAAATTCGTGAAGGGTCCGATATTCACCAACATCTTGCTCGCGGACGAGATCAATAGAACGCCGCCGAAGACACAGTCTTCCCTGCTGGAGGCGATGGAGGAGCGTCAGGTAACAGCCGCTGGCGTGACCTATCCGATGTCGGCGCCGTTCTTCGTGCTTGCCACGCAGAACCCGATCGAGCTCGAGGGTACCTATCCGCTGCCCGAGGCGCAGCTAGACCGCTTCATGTTCAAGATCGAACTGGGCTATCTGTCGGAAGAGGACGAGGTAAAGGTAGTAAGTAGCACCACGCAGACTAACGATACCGCCCTGTCGCATCCACTTAGCGGCGAAGACATTCTCGAGTTTCAGCGCATCGCGCGACAGGTACCCGCGGCCGAGGCTGTCATACAGTATGCCGTCAGGCTCGTGCATGCGTCGCGACCGCAGACTGAGAGCGGGCCGCAGTTTATTAAGGACTGGGTGAGTTGGGGGGCGGGCATCCGTGCCTCGCAAAACCTGATTCTGGCCGGCAAGGTTCGCGCCCTACTGCTAGGTCGCTATAACGTATCCTATGGCGATGTGCGAGCGCTCGCGCCTTCGGTGCTGCGCCACAGAATCCTGCTAAATTTCCACGCTGAGGCGGAACGCGTCACTACAGACGATGTTATTAGGCGCCTGCTCGAAGAAGTGCCCGAGCCAGCCTCTAATCTGTAGTCTTGAATTCGCACTCTAGCCACGCTTTGCCGCGTAGTAGGTTGAAATGTCTCAGTCGCTAAATTTTCTGGACCCCACCGTCCTCGCCGGACTCGATAATCTCGAGCTGCGCGCGCGGGTAGTCGTGGAAGGCTTTCTCTCCGGTTTGCACCGCAGTCCGCATCGGGGCTTTAGCGTCGAGTTCAATGACTACCGTCACTATTACCGTGGCGACGATATGCGCCACATCGACTGGAAGCTCTACGCGCGTAGTGAGAAGTTCTACATAAAGCAGTACGAAGACGAGACCAATGTGCGCTGCATGGTCGTGCTGGATACCAGCGCCTCGATGTCTTATGCCTCGGGCCCAGTGAGTAAGTTGGACTACGGCATCACGCTAGCCTCGGCACTGGCTTATTTCATAAACCGGCAGCGGGATGCGGTCGGGCTGATTACCTTTGATGAGACCGTGAGCGAATACATTCCAGCGAAGTGCAGACAGCCACACTTGATGCGCATTCTGCGGACGCTGGCACAGGTCAAGGTAGGCAAGAAGACCGACGCGGTAAAGCCGCTGACCGATCTGGCTGCCTCGTTGAACAAGAAGAGTATGGTGGTCTTGATCACCGATATGCTCGACGACGAAGACCGCCTGATAAAGACGCTGCAGAATCTCCGCGGCATGGGCAACGACGTCATCGTGTTTCATATCATGGACGATGCCGAACTGAATTTTACCTTCAATGAGGCCTCTGAGTTTATCGATATGGAGAGCGACGAGACTTTCATTACTACGCCGCAGGCAATCCGCAAGGCCTATCTTGCGAACCTGAATGAGTTTCTCTCATTCTGTAAGAAGCAATGTCAGCGCAGTGGCGTGGATTACTGCTTGATGAATACGGCCCAGCCTCTCGATGAGGCCCTATCTTCCTATATGAGCAAGAGAGCGAAGAGTTTCTAAATGGTATTTCTTACTCCACTATTTCTTCTCGGCTTGCTGGCGGCACTGATTCCCGTTGCGATTCATCTGATTCGTAAGGAAAAGCCACCCAAGGTGATGTTTAGCACCATTCGCTTCCTGAAGAAGACATCGAAGAAGCTGATTCTGTTCCAGCACATACAGCAGTGGTTGTTATTGCTGCTCCGCTCTGCTGTTATCGCGCTCTTAGTATTTGCCTTCGCGCGGCCGCTATTCGACCAGACTGTGGCCAGGCTGCTGGACGCGGATCCACAGTCGGCGGTTATTATGCTCGACCTGTCGATGAGCATGCGCTACGAGGACAACTTCGAGCGGGCGAAGGAAGAGGCCATCGATATCCTGGATGGCATGACCTCCGGCGACGAGGTCGCGCTGATCGGCTTCACCAATTCCGCCGATGTCGTGCGCGAATTGAATACCGACATTGACAGCGTGCGCTCCCTCATCGCTGGGATCGACGAGCCGAGCTACGGTACGACGCGCTATATGCCAAACCTGCGCCTGGCCGATCAGCTGCTGGAGACTTCGCGCTATGAGAACCGCGCTATCTATCTGATTAGCGATTTTCAGGATGTCGGCATGGCCACCACCGAAGAAGGGTGGAAGCTGGCCCCGGGCACGGCCTTTACCGGCATCGATGTGGCCGCGGCCGAGAGCAGCAATCTAGCGCTCACCGATGTGCGCTCACCCGAACAGTTGCTGGAGGATGCGGCCGAGCAGCAGATCCTGGCAAGGGTGCGCTCAACCGGCACGCTCTACCTCGAGCGGGGCGATGTCAGTCTCTATGTCGACGGTGAGATGATCGAGCGTGTACCCGTGGACCTGAGCGATCGTTCTGAGCAGGTTGTCACATTCACGACCGCGTTCGATGCGCAGGGCACACACGAGGGCGAAGTGCGCGTAACTGGCGATAACTTCGTCGTCGATAATTCCTATTTCTTTACGGTAGACGTGCTGCCCAAGATTCGCGTCTTGTTGGTGAACGGCGAGGCGTCGGATGACTGGTTCGACGACGAGGGACACTGGTTCGGCCTGGCTGTCAGCAGCGCGGCGCAGTCGCCCTTCATATTGCAGACCATCGAGCCCGCCGAGTTGAGCCCAGCCGCGCTACGGCAGAACGACGTAGCCGTGTTACTGAATGTGGGCGATCTCAGCACGGGGCAGGCCACCGCTATTAGAAGCTATGTCGAAGAAGGCGGTAGCCTGTTGCTGGCGCCTGGAGATCGGGTAACACCCGAAGTCTTCAACCGGCAATTCGCCGAGATATCGCCGGCGATCATCCAGAACCGAGGGCAGTTAGGGTTGGACGACTATCTGGTGATCGCCGATTTCGACAGGCGTCATCCGATTCTCAGCCCACTCAGCAGCGATTGGTCTGCACGCTTTCAGGATCACTGGTCGCTGCTCGCCGATGAAGACGCCGACGTCTTGATGCAGTTCGACAACACGGAACCGGCGCTGGTGGAGCGCAGCGTCGCTGAGGGCAGGGTGATTCTATTCGCCTCGTCTCTGGATCTGGAATGGAATAATCTCGCCCTGCAGGGCTTATTCCTGCCTTTCGTACACGAGACGCTGCGGCATCTGGTGCAGCAGAACCCCAAGCAGCGCGCCTACGAGGTCGGCGACACCCTCGACCTGAATGCTTCGGGTACGGCGCTCGAAGTTACGGCCACGGATGCGACCGGCAACGCGATTCAGTTCGCAGACGGCAACTTCCTTACTACCGCGGCAGCACCGGGCATGATAAGTGCGCGTATCGACGGCAATCCGGTGAGCTTCGCGGTAAATAGCATACCCGAGGAGTCCAACTTCAGCCGCACACCGGTCGCCAACCTCTACGATCAGATCATTAACCCCGACACCGAGCCGAATCAATCGCGCGAAGTGAGAACGGCGCAGCTGATAGAAGAGCTGGAACGGCCGCAGCGCGTATGGTGGTGGATTCTATGTCTGGTCATGCTGCTTATCCTCTGCGAATCCCTCATCGCGAACCGAACCTATCGCTAGCTCTTACGTGTCACGAAAAGTGTGGGCAATATTTTAAGTTATTGAAATATAAAGATTTATATTTTCTATTTGTCATAAAACTTTCATAATTTTGTAAATTTAGTTCCGAATCTCGTTGAACAATGAGAAATTTTGCGCCATAGTATTTCCGTTACTGGCGCAATCATATGACGATACTAGAACACAAAAAATCGGCCACTCGACACCTCACCCCTCAACCTCTGGTGACGCTTCTCGTCACGCTAAGTCTTTCCATTCTCGGCAATTCTGCGGCCGCACAGGGGCTCTCGCTCAGTGTAACCGACGATCTCGTACCCGCTCTCGATACGACCGCACGCATGATTACCAAGGTCGAGTCTCAGTATGGTGCCTACGACCAGCGACAGATAGAACCACTGGGGGATCTGGGCAGGCTGAGTCAGTCGACAGGCGAATACCAGCAGGCCCTGTCACTTTTCAAGCAGGCCCTACACGTTTCGCGTATCAACCACGGCCTCTATCACGAGGAACAGATTCCAATCATCGACGACATCATCGCCGCCGAGATCGCGCTCAGAAACTGGGAGTCTGTGAACAACTACTATGCCTACCAGGAGCATCTCTATCAGCGGCTTTATGATATGGATGATCCGCGCCTCGAGGCGGGGCTGAAGAAAGTCAGCGCCTGGCATGTCAACGCGTTAAACGTGAACCTCGATGGCAAGCGCATCGACCATCTGCGCAAGGCGAATGAGCTATTCAAGCTGCGCATGCAGATCGCAGAGAATACGCTGGCGCTCGACGACCCCAAGGTCGCCGTGCTAGCGCAGAACATTAAAATCTGTGAGAGAGAGCTGTTCCTCGCCTCCGATCTGAACCGAGAGATGATGGTTCGAGAGCAGAGAGACAATCACTCTCGACGCCGAGCCTACCGACAGAGCGAACGCAGGCTTATTGTTACCCTGGACTAGTTGGGTATTACCTTTCCTTTTTTAAGAATTTATTCGACTGCAGATTAGATGCGGCGTTGTGCTTTCTGCGCTCCGCGGATTGTGGTTGGGTTGTGTGATGCAGCTTTGTGTGGAGATTCTTTTATGAAAAGAGGCGCGTCGGTGAGCACAGCGGCAGACGAGCGAGGAATGTGATGTCTTAAATTACGATCACTAAAGTGGAAACTTGAAAGCTACTCAATGCTATAAGAAAACGGGAATTCGATGCGAATA
>Ga0055584_100003128_pt1 | contig 16366 bp, 17 predicted proteins | sample OSDHelmetaG_FD_58716 | JGI IMG/M metagenome (GOLD analysis project Ga0055584, IMG submission 58716) | Pelagic marine sediment microbial communities from the LTER site Helgoland, North Sea, for post-phytoplankton bloom and carbon turnover... | ecosystem: Environmental > Aquatic > Marine >... | reverse complement strand
GCCGAAGAACCCGAAGTGGTGGTCGAAGATATCCGCGCCACTTTTAGAACCCTAAGATAGCAAGGACAGACCTGTGGACATTGTAGACACGCAAATACATTTCGGCCCTGGTGGCATTGATGAAATTAAGGCCAGCATGGACGCATTGGGTATTCAGGCTTGCCTGGTTGATGAATTTTGGGGGCTAGAGACCTGGGGCCCCGGCTACACCCTGCCGAATGGGACCTTCCGCCCCACCCGCCCTACGGTGGAACTTGCCGCGGCGTTGCATCCCGACCGGTTTTCCTATGTGGCACGCGTCGAGCGCACAGACCCAGAAGTGTTGGCCCTCATTCGTATTGCCGCGGGAGACTCCAATTGCCGAGCGATCCGCATGGTCCCTGCTGTAACCGCAACCGAATGTGATGCCTTCGCCGCCGACGAATATAGCGACATCTTTGAGACGGCACGTGAAAGCAACATGCCGGTCTTTTTGTACATTGCAGGCCATGTCGAATTGATGCCGCTTTATCTGGAGAAATTCCCCGACGTTCAATTCATCGTCGACCATTGTGGCATGCCCATGGAGGCCGGGATTGGCATGCTGGACGAAGAAACACCGGATGGCGAAGGCGGCCACAGCGGCCCTAACATTCCCTATTTCGACGAAGTACTGAAACTAGCCGCCTACCCCAATTGCGCCCTGAAATGGAGCCACGCCCAAGGCATGTTTGGCGAGTTGGCCTATCCGTCGCCGGGACTGATCCCGTATCTAAGACGCGCTATCGATGCCTTTGGCGTTGAGCGCATCATGTGGGCATCAGACCGTGGCGGCAACCAAACTGGTGAAACCTGGGGCCAGCTGGTGCACTATCTGCTGGATAGCAATGGCATCAGCGATGAAGAGAAAACTTGGCTGTTTGGCAAGACGGCCCGGACAGTATTGAACTGGCCCAAAGAATAACGCCTTAGTACACCCCACCCAATTTCGTGTGGTCCCACGATATGGTCTTGGTTGGTGTGAAGCGGATGATCACCCGTTTGCGCGCAGCATATTGAATGCCTTCGACTTCCTCTGGCGGAAAATCTACTTTCGAGGGGTCCCGCTGACGGCGGATATTCATCATGGTTTCTACCACGAAGTCGTTGTCGTCGATGATTTCAGCAGTAGCCTCCATCATTGCTGACTGCAATTCTTCGTATTCACCACCGGATTCAAGTAACAAGGCCGCCTTGTTATCACGCTGATAATTCAGCACCTTTTGGCTTGCGCCATAGGTAGACACCAAAAAGCGGCCTTCATCATCGGTATAGAAGAACATCGGCATGGGGTGGGGGAAGCCGCTCGGCGAGGTAGACACAATAATCAGTGTTTTCTCGCGCCGCACATAGTCGTGCAGCTCCTCATCGCTCATCGTGATCGTATCGCGGCGTGATGCCATGCCGTCTCTCCTGTTATCTTCGGGCTATTTCTTGGTGAACTCGATATGCAGTTCTTTAAGAGCCCGCAAGCAGAAATTCGGTGCATGGCGCAGATTGTTCTTTCCCTCGGCAAACCACATGTCATCCACACGGTCGATCAGCGCTCTAAAGCCCCAATACAGTTCGCGCCGCGCCAAAGGTGCCCCAAGGCAATGATGGATACCGGAACCAAAGCCCACATGAGAGCCTGAGTTTTTGCGCTCCAGGTCCAACTTGTCGGGATTCTCAAATTGGCGTTCATCACGATTGCCCGCGGCGTAACGAATATTCAGCATCGCGCCCTTGGGAATATGAACCCCATGCAGCTCAACATCCTTGGCAGCAGTGCGGAACAGGCCTTGCACAGGCCCTTCCAAACGCACCACTTCTTCAATGAAGTTGCGCAAATATTTGTCTGGGTCAGACTTCAGCATGTCCCACGCATTGGGGTTCTGAATCAACAGCATCACACCTGCCGACAAAGCATTTGTGGTGGTCTCGGACCCGCCAACAAAAGTGTCGCCGGTCATTTCACTATGCAGTTCGGCATCATTAAGAGGGCGGCCCCATTCGGGGATCACCGTATTGACCAAATCGCTCAGCAGGCTGTCATTCGGTTCCTGGCGCAACTTCTCAAAAATGGGCTGGAAGTAGTGCTGTTGCTGGATTTCCATCCGGACGGACCACTCTTCTTCCTCTTCGGTCTGCATCATCCCCAGGCGCTGAACCCAGGCATCCGTCCATTCTTTGATCTGCCAGATGTCTTCTTCTTTGGCACCCATCTGTTCGCCGATGACAATCAATGGCAGCGGCACCGCCATTTGTTTCACCCAGTCGCAATGACCATCGTCTATAAAGGCATCGATCAGGCGATAGGCCAGGCTTTCAACGAAGGGATCGATTTGTTTGATTTTGGACGCTCGAAAGGTCTGGTCGAACAGCGCACGCATCTGTTTGTGGTTGGGGTCATCGCGCCCCGCCAGCGTTGGCTGTGGCACCCAACCTTCTTCTTTGTAGATGGTATGCATCCGCATGGCGCGTTCTTTGTCTATCTTTGTGTCGCTACTATCGCGCTCATTGGTGTAATTCACCGTATCCGTCAGGATCGACCGAATATCGCTATAGCCGGTCACCACATAAAAACCCATCAACGGGTCGTGCCAAACAGGGGCTTCGTCGCGCAAGGCCTTGTAGGACGGATAAGGGCATTCCTGCACCTCGGCATCCATCAAATTCACTTCACTTGCACCCGCGGGGCACACAGGGTTTTCCATACGATTAATTTCAGACATCTTCATCTCCCAAGGAATAATGCAGCACCCAGCCTAATAGCGCCTTGGGAGCTTGTCATCCTAAAGGGTGTGCGGCATCACATTATAAAGGGTCGATGTGAATAGCCTCTTGGGCGATTGAGGCGACCAATTCGCCGTTGCGCGTAAACACCTGGCGACGCGTATACATGGCCCCATCCAGCCCAATGTCACACACGGAAGAACACAGCCACCAATCATTCCAAATTAGGGGCCTATGTGCCCAGATCGCATTATCGAGGCTAATGAAATTATCATGCTCGAACTTTTCGATCATTAAGCCTGCCGCCCAGTCTGAATGGTTGTCCGACATATAGGCAAAGGCAGATGCGTGCATGGCATCTTCCGTAACGAAGGGTTTCGTTGGGCGGACCCACGCATGCCATTTGCTGGTCTTCATCTGGCTATTGGCGAAAGGACGCCCAACAAAGCGCCATTCGTAATCTTGTTCCTCCCAACGATCCCAGCCTTCGGCCCGGGCCGTTTCGGCAGCCGTCGGCAGGTCTTCCGGCATCGGAATGCCTTCATCAGGGCGGGCAGATGGAATATTGGCGCCCTGGCCTGGCGCAGTATAGCTGGCGGTTAATTCGCACAGCAACTTGCCCTCGTGCAGCATACGAACACGCCGATGCGACAACAGCCGACCATCGCGCACCCGTTCGATTTCAATCCGAAACGGCTGGTCCACCGGCGTACCCCGCAAAAACCACAAATGCGAAGAACGAAATCGCTTTTCCGGACAAGTCCGCCCGGCCAACAACGTAGCCGCCGCGAGCGTTAAGCCCCCAAACGAATAGGGAAAGACCACCTCAAAGGCGTCGTCTTCTACTTGCTTGCAAGTATATCCCGGATCGAATATCGCGCCAGATTCAGTCATTTTCCGCCCCCTGGGAAGTATAGGCGAAAACAGGCAGCGCAACAAACCGCCACGCAAATTCACCTATTGCTGGCGCAGGCTCTCTATTGCTGGCGCAGGCTGGCCTGAATTTGCTGCTCGAGGGTCTGCAAAAATTGCGAGCGGTCATTCTTGGTAAATGAGGCGTTATAGCCTTTATCCTCACCCGTCTCACGCAGGTGCGACTTTAACTCGCGCATGGCCAGGGCGTTGCCAATATTCGCGGGGGTAAAGGGTTTGCCCGTTGGGCTAATGACGCGCCCCTCGCGCTGCAGACACCGTGAGGCCAGGGGAATGTCGGCGGTGACGCAGATGTCACCAGCGCCAATATTTTCGGCAATCCAGTTGTCGGCCTCATCAGGGCCAGCGGACACCACCACCATTTCTACCAGCGGATGCGGCAGATGGATCCAGGCATTGGCAACCAAAAGGACAGATAGCCCGTGTCGCTCTGCAACACGGACTATCTCTTTTTTGACGGGACAGGCATCGCCATCCACGTATATTTTCGGCTTCATCTTCAAGACAGATTAAACAGTGCCGTCTTTCTTCAACTTCGCACCCAAAGCCGGACCACCAGTTCCTGCAAATTCTTCGGTAGGCTCGTTGCCCATCAGGATGCTACCCAAGTCTTGATACAGTGGGTGCGCAATCCAGCGATGGGTTGCCGCGCCATGGGCATCACGCAATTTACGCTCCAGCGGATTCGCCATATAGCTGGCGCTTGTTCCAGCGGCATTGTGGATCACATCAACAACTTCCATACAGGCATTACCAGCATAAATGCAGGCCAAGCGTGCATTCTGAGTAATCGCAGCACTAGGCATTTCTGCCCCGCCATTCAATTCGTCTTCAACGTCTTTCAACGCATCCATCAAATAGGCATAAGCAGCACGATATTTTGCCTCGCATTCAGCTAGCTTGATCTGCGCTATCGGGCGGTCCATCAATTTGGATGGTGACAGCATGGGCACCTTGTTGTGGGCCAAGTCGACAAAAGCATCAATGGCACCGCGCGCAACACCAATAGCAATAGCGGCTTTGTTGTATGCCAAGCGTAAGGGCACAGGCACGCGGAACGCCGGGTTTGGGTAATGCGCTGGCATGCTTACTAGGTCAACATCCTTGAAGCGTTCTGGCACATAAGCACCTTCAGCACGCACGGAATGGCTACCAGAACCGCGAAGGCCTGCAACGTCCCAAGTATCGATGATTTCAAATTCTTTCCGGTTGAGGAAGAACATTTTGATGATGGGATTGCCCGCATCATCTGTAATCGGCACATCATTTTCAATGATAGGTGCTCCCATGAAGCACCATTCTGAATTATGCACACCAGAAATAAAGGTGGTTTCACCCCAAACCTTGTAGCCGCCATCGTCTTGCTTGATGGCATATGCTGGCTGTGAACCGGGGCCACCGCCGCCGCACATCACAACCCTTGGGTTATCGAGGTATACTTCTTTAGCCAGCTCAGGGTCCATACCGCCAGCGGCCATGGCGTTGATTTCAGATCCAAGCATGACATTCCAGCCAACAGAAGCATCAATGGCGCTGATATCAGCCAGTACATCAACCGTTTCTGTAATTGTGGCGTCGTCGCCGCCCAGTTCTTTAGGCATAGCGAAGCGGAAGATACCTGCATCAATCAATGCGTCTTTGCAATCATCTGGCAAACGGCGCAGTTCTTGTGCTTCATCACCAGCTTTTGCAATGACGTCCGCCAGTTCAGCAACGCGCTGCCGTGGCGTGAGGTCCAGTAGATTTCCCATGGGGGTTCCTTTCCCGTGTTTCTAAAAACTTTACCAATCGACGTCCCATTCAGGCACCGATCAGCGATTCTATTGGCAACAACTTAACCCTAACGACACAGGGTTGCCAGTGATCTGGATCAAATAAAGAGTGATCTTTTATCATGCAGTCGCCGGGCCAAGCGAAGCTTACAAATTACGCCCTCAACAAGCGTTTGGCATTTGCAGTTAATACATCCATGAAGCCATCTGGCAGATGAGGGTCGGCTTGGTCCCAACCGGCGAAATTTGTGCCAAAGACCAATTGATCATCACCGACGATATCACGCATCAGCTGCAACGAGCGGGGTTCATGCACGTTCGTATCGAACCACAACTTCGACAGCATTTCTTCATAGGCCCCTTCCTTGCTGAGCGATTCTGGCGCCCAGGGTCGCACGCGGCTGGCTTGCGACATACGGCCTAGCAAGAACATGGCGGCACCCCCTCCATGGCTGAGGCAAATGTCGACATCCGGGTGGCGCTCCAGCACCTCGCCAAAGATCAGCGACCCCACGGCAATGGTTTCCGACGCGGCAAAGCCTGTTGTTAACGCCATATCATAGCGATCAAGATGCGGGTCGCCTGCCGGACCATCAATACCCGCTGGTGCCGGGTGAATAAACAATGGCACGTTTAGCTTCACGCAGGCTTCGTATAGGGGGTCCATTTCGGGGGCATCAAGTGGCATGCCAAAATCGGTGCCGATATAGCCACCCAACAGCCCCAATTCCTCAACGCCACGGTGCAGCTCGTCAATGGCTGCAGATACGTCCTGCATAGGCAAGCCTGCAAAGCCAGCAAGACGATCAGGGTATCGGATCGCAAGGTCCTGCAACCCATCATTATATTTTTGGTTAAAGCGAACCGCGTTTGGCACGTCAATAAAGTTGAAGTATGTCAGTGGATTAGGGGAAATCACCTGAAAATCGATGCCTGATTCATCCATGGCGGCAATACGGCGGTCTGGGTCCATGAAAGGGCTTTCCCGGTATTTCACGCCATGCAACGTATACCCACCAACCCGAAAGACAGCGGGCTTGCCCGGCTCTTCGGTCAATTCGGGCCCGTGCTCACCGGCGGCCCCCATTGCCATATCCAGCACCGCGTGGGCATGAACATCAATGCATTTTGCGTCTTTTAGTCCTGTCATTTTCTTCCCTAATATCTATCTGCTGCTCGGCTTAGCCGTCACTGAGGCCAAGGCCCAAGCCACCATCAACTTCGACAACCGCGCCGGTCGTCCATTCAGCCCGGATCAAATAATCCATGGCCTCCGCAATTTCTTCTTCGGTACCAATGCGCCCCAACACGTGCGACGACGCCATGCCATCAAGGCGGGCTGCTGCGGTTTCATCATCAAACAGGCCCGCGCGTTGGTTTATCTCGGTCAGGATCGCACCGGGCACAATGCAGTTCACCCGAATATTCTTGGAACCCAGTTCAGCCGCCAACACCTTGGTTAACGCCTCGACCGCTCCCTTGGTTGCCGCATAGGGCGACGCCCCCGGATAGGCGCGCCGTGTGTGCACCGACCCCATGAAAATCACCGCACCGCCTTCTTTTTCCAGATGCGGGGTTGCCTGCCCCGTCAACATCATCCCCGATACAACATTGGAGTGGAAAACATCCAGCAAGCCTTGTTCATCAAGCTCTGATATAGGCCCGCGCATCATATTGGCGGCATTATTAATCAGCGCGTGCAGCCCGCCACCATGGGCAACCGCTGCATCCATCAGGCGCGCCCGATCTTCGGCCTTGGTGATGTCGGCAACCACGCCGCAGCAGGCCTCGCCGATAGCCTCGGCAACAGCAGCGACTTTTTCTGGTCGGCGGCCACAGATCGTTACCTTGGCACCACGTTCGGCAAAATAGGCCGCAGCCCCAGCCCCCAGGCCAGACCCGCCACCGGTGATGAGAATAGACATGCCTGCAAGGTCGCGCATTAGATGGCCTCCAATTCGGTATCACGGCCCAGCGACCATAGTGCAGCCCGTTGCAAAATTCGTGCGTGAGTTGGCTGGAACATCGCGGCAGCATCGTGGCCCAGCGAATCATAGACCACACGCCCCGCACCAACCTGCCGCGCCCACATTAAGGGCTGGCGGCCTTCATCGGCTTCGGCAAACAAAAGTCCGGGGGCATCGTCTGCCGGGGCCAAGTGGTGATAGATTTCGTCATGCACCTCAAAATCATCTATGCCGTCGACAATGGGATGTGCCGCTGCATTAACTTCCACTTTAATATCGCTGATATCCGGGTGGTGAGATGAGCCCCATTGCCAGGCAACGCCCAAAAGCTGTTTCCATTCAGGCCAGGTATCAAAGCAGATGCTGGCCGTATGCAGGCCTAACAATCCGCCCCCACCTTGCACATGTGCCGTTAGGGCATCACGACCAACCTGCGACAGCTCCATTGCCCATTCATCGCGGAACGGAATGTATTTCTCATGCTGGATCATCCGCCACCGAATGCAGTTTAGCGTTACCAGGTCATAATCACCCAAACTTGCCAAAGCACCTTCAATGTCTTCTGTGATGGTGCAGCGAATACCATGTCCCTCCAACAAGCCCGCCAGCGCAGCCGAGGTTTCATCGAAGGGGTGGTATATCCCGCCAGAGATTATGAGGTGTTCAGCCATGGCTAGTCTTTGGGGCGTTCGCGCGGCAATTGCGCCAGCACCGAATTAATAACACCCCCATCGACCGCTATTTCCTCGCCTGAAATGTATGAGGCTTCTTCGGAAGCCAGGAACATCACCGTATTGGCAACGTCCTGCGCCGTACCCAACCGGCGCAACGGCACGCCATTACCGCGTATCTTGCGCACTTCAGGGTCTTGAAAGAAGGGGGCCGACATGCCCGCATCAATAAAGCCAGGTGCTACGGCATTCACGCGGATGCCGCCAGGACCCCATTCTACCGACATCAATTCGGTAAGCTGCGCCAGGCCTGACTTTGTTGCGCCATAGGCACCGCCGCCAGGGGCTGGGTGGATCCCCCCCATGGAGGTGATGTTCACCACAGCACCACCGCCATTTTCCAGCATCAACTTCGCCGCCGTCCGGGACACAATATAAGTACCCACCAAATTCACGTTCACCACGGCCTGGAAATCTGCCACCGACTGCTCGATCAATGGGCCAAATCGCACGAGGCCTGCATTGTTGACCAACAGATCTGGCGCTTCACCAAACTCAGCAAATGCTGCTTCGACGGAAGCCTCATCCGTAATATCAGCCACTAGTGGCACCGCATTATCCAGCCCTGCAGCCACCGGGCCAACAAGGCCTGCATTAATATCGAGCACCCCAACGCGATAGCCCTGCTGCGATGCCAATGTTGCGATTGCTGCCCCAAGGTCGCCCCCGCCACCCGTGATAATTGCCTGCTTCATCTTGCTTCCCGTCCTAATTATTCCCTGAGAAAAGAACCGGATAGGTTCCCCAATTTCGTCGTTCCGTATCGTCGTCCTCTACCGGTGGATTATTCGGGTCCAACCGGGCACCGTGCCCCAACAAGGTGCTAACCAGCAGCGCAATAATGCCATATTGGTGCGTTTCCGTATCAATGTCGCCCTTTTGCGCCATGCCGCCGTCAAGGTCGCGCCCCAAGCATGTATGCACGCCGACGCCAAAAGTGAGGCCAAAGGGTTCTCGGCCTTCTGGGATGGTGCGATGGGGGTCAAAGTCTGCTGCAGTTTTACCATATATTTCGGGGTCTCGATTGGCATTGAACAGATCAAGGACAACCCGGTCACCCTCGTCTGCAACCTCGCCATTCTCGAACGCGACCGGACAAATTGGTTGCCGCCATGCGACCGGGCTGGCCGGGCGTAAACGCAGGCTTTCATGCACCAACCGCTGAATGAAAAGCGGGTTTTCATGCAACGAGGCCTCGTCTTCCGGGTGCACTGAAACCCAGGTATAGATATCGTTCAACGCGTGCACTGTCGCATTGGCAGTGCTGTGTGAACCAGCTTGCAGATAAAAGGCAATTTCGCGGCGCATTAAATCTGGCGACAGAGGCAATGCATCTGTATTACTCAACAGAACCGTCAGCACATCGCGCGGCATGTCTTCTTCGGTCAATTCCCCCGCAGCCAATTGCACCAGTGCTTGTCGACGACGATCAACAGACGGCTGGAAGAACACGCGGTCAAATGTGGCCAGTGCCTCGCGCACCTCAGCCCGAACAACCTCTTTGTCGCGGGTTGAATGCACCAGCGTTGCCCCTTCGCTGAATTTGCGCACCAGTGCTAAAAGGGTTGCGGTTTCTTCAGCCGATTGTTCAGGCCGATCAATGCCAGCAAAGTCAGCCGTCAGGTTCATGGTGACCTGATAGCCAAATTGCACAAGGTCCGCCCCACCTGCCGCGAGGAAGGGTGCCAATGTGGCCTCTAGCACCTGCGGGAACAGCTCCTGTTCATAATACCGCATGAAGTCGCGCCGGAAGATCCGGTGTTCAACCGCCCGCCTATCGCGGTGCGCCGGGCCATGCAGGCACAACAGCACGTCTTCCATAACAACCGCGCCTTCATCATACAGCGCTTGTTTGAGGTTACGGTTCAGCAAAGCTGCCCGCGCTTCCACATAGCTGTCGATGTGCACTGTCTTCATCGTCGGAATCACCCGATCACCACAGGATAGAAGCCCCAATTCGGGCGCTCCGTCTTGGTATCCATTGCGGGCTGCTTATTTGGGTCGGGCTGCACGCCATGCTTCAACAGCGCTTCGGCGATCAAGGTAATGGTGCCATATTGATGATCTTCGGGCTCGGTATCTGGCCGGGGCATCACCCCTGCCGCCAGATTGCGTCCAATACAGGCATGCATCCCCAACCCGAAAGACAAGCCATAGGCCGTTGCAGTCCCTTCAACCTCGCGATGTGGGTTGAATTCGGCCGCATCGTCTCCAAACACCTGTTCGTCACGGTTAGAGCCCATCAGGTCCACAACCACCAATTCGTCCGTATCAACGGGCTGGTCGTTGGGTAGCGTCACCGGGCATTCTGCACGGCGCATGGCCACTGGGCTTGAAGGGTGCAGACGCGCGCTTTCATGCACACAGCGTTGCAGGAACATTGCATCGTTCTTCATGCGTTCAGCATCTTCAGGGTGGGCAGTGCCCCAGGCAAAAACTTCATGCATGACATGGACCAGCGAATGAATACTGGTTTGCGCGCCTGCCACAAAGAAAAAGGCCATTTCGCGCAGCAGAACATCATCTGGCAAATCAATGTTATCTTCATTGCGCAACAGCACGGTCAGCATGTCTCGTGGTAGGTCTTCTTCAGCAATGCTACCAGCTTCAAATGTGTCGATCAGCCTTTGCCGACGGGCAATGGATGGCTGCAAAAACCGACTGTCAAATTCAGCCAAAGCATCGCGCACCTGTTGGCGCACTTTTTCTCGGTCATCCTTGGAGTGGGCCAGTGTCGTGCCCAAGGCAAAACTGCGCAGCAGTCGCAGCAATGTATCAGTTTCCTCGTCAGATTTATCGGGTCTATCGACACCAGCAAAATCGATGGTCAGGTTCATCATAGCCCGGAAGCCAAAATCGACAAGGTCGCCGCCACCCTCGGCCACAAAGCGATCTATCGTCGCCTGAAGCGAGGCGGGAAACACCTCCTGTTCATAGAAATGGAAGAAGTCTCGCCGGAAAACCTTGTTTTCCAACCCTCGGCGGGCTTTGTGCCGATCACCGTGCAGGTTCACCAGCACGCCATCCATCAACACAGCACCTTCATCATAAAGGCCTTGCCGCAGGTTGCGTTGCCGCAAGACTTTCGATGCAATTTTATAATCCGTAATGGGTGTGCTGGTCACGCAGGGTCACCCTTCTTTGGCAATATCTTGGGTCAAAATACGATCTGCAAATGATGCTACCCGCCAACCACTGATTGGCTGACGCGGTGTTGGCTGAATTGATAGGTCAACAGAACGACCACCAGTAAAGACATGGCGTAATTTTGACTTATCACCCAGCACCTTAATGTCTGCCACCGGGTCGCCATCAACAATAATAACATCGGCCAACATGCCTTCGCCAATGACTCCAACCTTGCCGTCCAGCCCCAGCGCAACCCCGCCCGCCTGCGTGGCACATTGGATCGCTTGCAAGGGCGACAAGCCAAAATCATTAATAAAAATTTCCAGCTCGCGGTAATGCCATTCACCATAAGGCGTCAATGCAAAGCCCGATTCAGAGCCGCACAGCAGCGGCACGCCCGCATCATAGGCCGCACGCAATGTTGCGGCGCTGTCGGCAATTTCTCGACGGAATACGTCGCGTAGGCCGGGATCTGCCCCTACTTTGTCGCCCCAATCGGCCAGGTTGGCCTGGAACGTAAACGTGGGTACCAACGGCACATTGGCTTTTACTACTTCTTCCAATGCCGCCTCATCCATGAGGGTTGCGTGCAAGATCATATCAAACCCGGCTTTTGCGGCAGCCGCCGTGCTTTCAGCGCCCCGGCAATGGCCAACAACTGGTATCCCCAGATCGTGAGCCGCTTTACAGACCGTATCCAGTTCTTCATCAGACCAAACACGGACTTCGCCCAAATGGCGCTGGCGTGGGATCAGGCCCGTTACGTGCACCTTGATCCAGTCTGCCCCGGCTTTTATCTCCCGGCGCACCTCAGCGATAATTTCATCTTTTCCCCGCACGGCCATGGCATAGCCCGCCCGGCCTTCATCAGGGATCATACCGCCTGCAGTGCCACCAACAGACGTCACCAGCGCGTTGCCGCCCGTGGCCATACGTGGGCCCTCCACGACACCTGCCTCGATGGCGTCGCGCAAGTCGATCCCCGTCAGGAAAATTGAATCGGCGTCAAAAATACCGGTGACACCTGCCAGCAACAATTTACGCGCATTGGCTGCCGCAATAATGGCGGCCAGCCCTTCGCGGCTACGGTGGTTGAACAATTCATCATTAGAGGTGGGCTCATCGAAAGTAATGTGGCAATGGGCATCAATCAGGCCTGGCATCACGGTCATGCCCAGGGCATCAATACGCGTGATATCGTTGCGGCCATCGGCCTGCGCAATCGCATCAGGCCCTGTTGCGGTGATCAACTCACCATCCAGCAAAACAGCCTCGGTCCGCGCGGGCGCGCCGGTGCCATCGATTACACTGCCGTTCTCAATTAACGTACCGTTACTCATGTCGAAAACCCCATTTACTGCCAGCCCCCAAAACCAGCATCCGTGCTGGAATACTGTTCCATCAATGGCACAAATGCAATGCCGCCTTGACTCGAATTATCCTCACTCATAGCGTCCTAGGCAGGGAACCTAGGGGAATACGCATGCTATACGCTATCAAAACGTCACCACAGGAAACCACATGGGCGGATATGCTCAACGTGTGGCAAACCGCCGATGAAATGGAGGTTTTCCATTCTGCCTGGAATTTCGATCATTTTTACCCCATCAACGTGCCTGATACGACCGGCCCCTGCATGGAAGCATGGGTAACCCTGTCGGCACTGGCGCAAGCCACCAAGCGCATCCGAATCGGCTGCTTGGTCTCTGGCGTGGTGTATCGCCACCCAACGCTGATCGCCAACATGGCCGCTAGTCTGGATATCGTCTCAAACGGTCGGCTCGAGCTGGGCCTCGGCGCAGGCTGGAATGAAGAAGAATGCGACGCCTATGGCATACACCTAGGCACCCTGACAGAGCGCTTTGACCGGTTCGATGAATCTCTTGAGGTTATCCATTCCATGCTTACTCAAGAAGTCAGCAACTTCTCTGGTCAATACTTCAACCTCACCGATGCGCGCAATAACCCACCCCCCATTCAAAAACCCCACCCCCCTATTTTGATTGGTGGTAATGGCGAGAAACGCACCCTGCCAAATGTCGCCAAATATGCACAACACTGGAACTATGCCGCCTTCGACCTGGAAGGCTTCGTTGAAAAGCGCAAAGTACTAGAAGCCTGCTGTGCCGATATTGGCCGCGACCCGTCCGAGATCATGACATCGGTCCACCAAGCCGCCGACATGAGCAAGCTGGATGAACTGGAAGAGAGCTGCAAAAGCTTCAAGGATGCCGGCCTAGACTTGATGGTGTTTTACCTGCCACCCCCACACTCTGCAGATGTGTTGGCACCGATCGCCAAAATTGCCGAGCGCGTGGGCTAACCCTCACGCAGGCCCGCTTGGATCATCAAGGGTAGCAATTCGTCCTTAAACTGGTTCAACCCAGCTTCATAGTCGACCCAGCTCATGGTTAGGCCGTCGATGCCGGCGTCAGAAAATGCCAACAGGCCGTCAACAATCTGTTCCTTGGTGCCCACCATAGGCAAAGCCCCATAACCGGCAATCATGTTAGATGCCATGGCTTCCCAATCATTGCCCAATGCGCTTTCGGAATTAGGGATCAGCACATCCAGTAGATTGCGAACGCCATCCCAGTCGCCTTTTTGGTTAACGTAGTAGTCCACGTAATCTTGGGCTTCTTTTTCTGTTTCCCGGCAGACGATATAGACTTGGCCAAACACCTGTATGTCTCGGCCATATTCTTCGCGGGCCAGTTTTTTCACGTCCGCTGTGGCAAGCCCTGCGGTTTCAATATCTTTGGCCACCACAAAATTCAGGTCCGTGTGCTTGGCTGCGAAATGCTGGCCACGAGGGGAATTGCCCGCGCTCATCAGCACAGGCTGAGGGCCCTGCACCGGCTTGGGCTCTGAATAGGCGCCCGGCGCTTGGAAATATTTGCCGTCATAATCGAACGTGCCCTCGCGGGTCCACAGTTCTTTGCACAGAGAAATCCAGTCATCGGCCACGTCGTAGCGTTCGTCGTGGCCTTTTTGGGGTGCCCCAAACATGCCAATTTCGCGTTCATTCCAGCCCGCCACCATGTTCAGGCAATAGCGCCCTCCCGAAATGTGGTCGATGGTCGCAACTTCCTTAGCCGCCCGAACCGGGTGAACTGTGGGAATTTGGAAAGTAGAAAACAAGGCAATGTCATTAGTGACAGCGGCCAAGCCCGCCGCCCAGGTGAAGGGATCAAAATTACGGTGGTTAAAATTAACGTCGCCGCCCATGCCGCGCCAGCGCGCCACAGGAACCATGCCCTCGATACCCGCACTTTCGGCAAGCTGCGCGATACGAACGGATTCGTCCCATTCCACCTTGATGGTCTCTGGCATGTCGGTCATGGAACAACCGCTAGAAACATTGACGCCAAATACGCCTAGCTTAAGGCGGTTACTGCTGCTGAGCATCGGGTTGGTGCTGCTTGGGTCGATCGCGGTCATTGGGATTTTCCCTTCTATTACATTTTGCTGGCGATAGTGTTTTCTATGACAGGATAGGAATCGCTTTCTTCAACGTTTGGGATAAGGCTTTGGAAATACCATTTGCCATCCCGCTTCACGAATTCATCTTGATAGAAGCCGATGATGCGATGAAACTGGGTAGTGCCATCGCCGACATTGCCTGTGTAAATCATCATAAAGCGCCAATGACCCGTGGCCCTGTCGCCGTCGATAACAATATTGGGGTTGGTGACCATGTGGGCGGAATTCTTGATCCGGCCACTGGCACGCAGATTGTCCATGAATTCACGAATTGCCGGAATGCCTTCGCAGCGAGCAGTTCCTTTAAAATCCCACACTGCGTCCTCGACAAACAGCTTCATCAAGGTGACCGAATTGTGGTCATCGTCGCAGCCAGCACAATATTGCGCCTTTAATTGCTGAATTTCCGCCAAGTCCTCGAGACGTTGTATTCGTGCGGTAAGGTCGATGTCAGCCATGGCGTTTCCTCTCACAGTGGTTTCTTCCATTGGTACATTCATTAGACGTAATCGCAATAATATTCATCAACGCATAAAAGCGAAAATGCTGCTACCACCCAGCAAACCCAAGGGCTTTAACCTACTTGATCACAGTCAGCAGAACAGGCCGGGTGCTGATGCAGGAAATTTTGTATTTTCTTTATGCAAGCCTTGCCTATAGACTATCCCCGCCTCTATTTGGAGAGGCTGCTGGCCCGTAAAGCTCGCCAATTTTGATTTAGACTTGAGACTAGGTTGACATGACACGAGAAAAAGCTGTCATCGCCATCATTGATGATGATAGGAGGCTGCGTCTTGATTTAGCGCGGTACCTCGAGAGACAGTCCTATGCGGTAAGGCACGGGGAATCTTGTGCAGATGCCATGGCCTTTTCACAGGCTGATGATATTGATCTGATGATCCTTGATCGAATTTTACCTGATGGTGATTCGATCAATGTAGCCCGCAAAATTCGTGTCGCGACCGACATTCCCATCATCATTCTCTCTGGCATTGGGGAAACCCAAGAACGGGTAAATGGGCTGGAAGCCGGTGCGGATGACTACTTGCCCAAGCCGGTGAGCCCAACAGAGCTTCTGGCCCGCATTCGCAGCCATTTGCGGCGGTCTGAGCGCTATAAAAAGAGCACTGCGGCACCTGCAGACCCGCTTCTTTTGTCAGATGGCACTCGGTTAGATGGCGTGAATGACAAGCTTGTTGGCCCCGAAAACATAGTGATCAACCTGACCCAGATAGAAACCATCCTGTTCAGCCATTTCATTGAAAACACCCCAAAAAGCCTAAGTCGTGAGGACCTGTATTATTCAGTTCTGGGGCGCGAATGGGATTCCTACGATCGCAGTATCGATGTGCATATCTCTCACTTGCGCCAAAAACTCAAGTCTGCCGGCTCACACGTCCTAATCAAATCAATTAGGGGCGAGGGGTATAAAATGATTGTTGAGGAGTCCTAAGACGACGCCTGGGCTATCTCACGGCATCAAGAGCACTTCGCGAGTGCCAATCATAGATGCGGCAAGACTTCTGAGGCTATATAGGCCAGACGCTCTTGGCCAGATGCAACGGATTCGCCAGGGAATCGAGACCAAAAGTGTATGTCTCGTATTTGGGGATAGCTT
>Ga0055584_100003127_pt1 | contig 16367 bp, 12 predicted proteins | sample OSDHelmetaG_FD_58716 | JGI IMG/M metagenome (GOLD analysis project Ga0055584, IMG submission 58716) | Pelagic marine sediment microbial communities from the LTER site Helgoland, North Sea, for post-phytoplankton bloom and carbon turnover... | ecosystem: Environmental > Aquatic > Marine >... | reverse complement strand
TTGTTTATCTGCGGGTATTTCATAAGAATCTTTTGAGTGGCAAGTTTAACTAAAAACCACCCGTTTGACAAGATGCTTATTTCTTGAGCCGCATGATTTTTAGCGCTTCTGACCAGAAGGCCTTAAACTCTGCTCTAGAGCTTAACATTTTTTTAAGTTCGCCAGTAACTGTGATTTTTGGTTTAACTACAGGTTCTGGACTTTCTTTAAAATACTTATCAGTGATGTGTGAGATACCAGCTATGCTGTCTGCATTCTTGAAGTTTGCCCGAGCCCGTTGTGTGTGACCTAGCTTTTCTTCCGCCAATCCAAGGTTGTTTAGTGTGATGTCATTACCTGGATCTAACTCATTTGCTTTCGTGTAATCTTCAATCGCGCCTTCAGTATCTCCAATTTTATCTTTCACATATGCACGACAGGCGTATCGATACCCGTTGTCAGAATCTAACTCTATCGCTTTGTTTAAATCCTCCATCGACGACTTGAACCGTAAATGGAATTTGCACACGCCGCGTTCAGCATAAAATTCGGCTTTCTCGCCAAAGTTTGATATGGCTACATTCCACACATTCATTGCGTCTTCATAACTTTTGAGCTTCTGCAGCACTTCGGCCTTTAAGCTAATTTCGTCTTCTGTTAACTGTGCGTTGTCGTCAGATAAAAGTGTTAAAACACGGGCGTAATCCTGGGATCTGTATGCAGTTAGAGCTTCTTTGAAATTCATATCGTAATTATAACACGAAATTAATTCTAAATGTTTTGCAAATGTAACTAAGTTGGATTTGATTTGCAGACGCAATGTAACGCACTTGGATTTATGAAAAATAAGTATATCGACTTAGTTGAACAGACGTTTGACTTCCCTCAAGAAGAGTTTAGCCTCGATGAAAATGACCACTTAGAATTCCATGAGATTCCATTGATGGATTTGGTAAAACAATATGGCACTCCTTTAAAGTTTACCTATTTGCCAAAGATTTCTCAAAACATCAAACGCGCCAAAAAATGGTTTAATGTGGCAATGGCTAAAGTGGATTATAAAGGTTCTTACAACTATTGCTATTGTACTAAAAGCTCTCACTTTCGATTTGTGATGGAGGAGGCTCTAGAAAATAGTATTCACGTTGAGACATCTTCAGCGTTTGATTTAGAGATAGTTAAGACACTTTACGACGAAGGGAAAATCACAAAAGACCAATACATTGTGTGTAATGGCTATAAAACCGATGGTTATGTTTCGCGTATTGCAGAGTTAATGAATGATGGATTCAATAAGTGTCATTCCATCATTGATAATCAAGAAGAACTAGGACGATTGTCGGCTCAAGTAAAGGGGGAGTTTAACATCGGAATTCGAATCGCTTCTGAGGAAGAACCAAAATTTGAGTTTTATACAAGTCGGTTAGGAATTGGCTATAAAGACATTTTGCCGTTTTATCTAAATAAGGTAAAGGCCAATAAAAATGCCAAACTAAAGATGTTACATTTCTTCATTAACACGGGTATAAACGACACTGCATATTATTGGAATGAGTTGCACAAGTGTCTTAAAGTGTATTGTAGTTTGAAAAAAGAATGTCCTGAACTCGAGTCTTTAAACATCGGAGGAGGTTTTCCTATTAAGCGGTCATTAACATTTAACTACGACTACGAGTATATGGCGGAAGAAATTATAGCTCAAATAAAACAGGTGTGCACAGAGGCGGGAGTCCAAGAGCCAAACATTTTCACCGAATTTGGTTCATTTACCGTAGGTGAGAGTGGCGGGACGATCTATAGCATCATTCACCAAAAGAAACAGAATGATCGAGAGAAGTGGAATATGATTGATGGAAGTTTTATGACAACCTTGCCAGATGCTTGGGCCATTAATCAGCGCTTTGTGATGCTGCCTTTGAACAACTGGAACAATCGTTATGAACGGATATTGTTGGGTGGTTTGACTTGTGACAGCGACGATTATTACAACTCCGAACAACACGTAAACGCTATATACATTCCAGAATACGATGAGAAAAATCCTTTGTATATTGGGTTTTTTAATACAGGAGCATATCAAGAATCTTTGAGCGGTTATGGTGGTATTCAACACTGTTTGATTCCTTCACCAAAACACATCATTATAGATAAAACAGACGACGGAGAATTGGTTACTCGGATATTCTCAAAAGAACAAAGCCATAAAAGCATGTTAAAAATATTGGGTTATTAAATAGGTATCATGAACAAGCAAATCACAGAATTTATAGAAAAGTACTTCCTTCACTTTAACGCAGCGTCGCTGGTAGACGCAGCAGACGGTTATATCAAACACCTAGATGAAGGAGGGAAGATGATGATTACTTTAGCTGGTGCAATGAGTACCGCTGAAATTGGCAAAATTTTAGCGGAAATGATTCGCCAAGACAAGGTTTCCATTATCTCATGTACAGGTGCCAACTTGGAAGAAGACATCATGAATCTAGTTGCGCACTCACATTACAAGCGCGTACCGAATTATCGAGACCTAACAGCTCAAGATGAATGGGACTTACTTGAAAAAGGGTTAAACCGTGTAACAGATACGTGTATCCCTGAAGAAGAAGCGTTCAGAAGATTGCAAGACAAGATTGTCAAACAATGGAAGGCAGCCGAAGAAGCAGGTAAAAGGTTTTTGCCACATGAATACATGTACCAAATGCTGTTAAGTGGTGATCTTGAAGAGTTTTATGAGATTGACCCTAAAGACAGTTGGATGTTAGCCGCTGTCGAAAAAAACTTACCCATCATCGTTCCTGGTTGGGAAGACAGTACTATGGGGAACATCTTCACCAGTTACTGTATTAAAAATGAGTTGAAAACCTCGACCATGAAATCTGGTATCGAGTACATGATTTTCTTAACCGAGTGGTATCGAGCTAATTCGGGAGGAAAAGGTGTCGGCTTTTTCCAGATTGGTGGAGGAATCGCAGGTGATTTTCCAATTTGTGTCGTACCAATGATGTATCAAGACTTGGAATGGGAAGAAGTGCCTTTCTGGAGTTATTTCTGTCAGATTTCTGATTCAACTACAAGCTATGGTTCATACTCTGGAGCAGTTCCCAACGAAAAAATCACTTGGGGTAAATTGGACATCAATACCCCTAAATACATCATTGAGTCTGACGCTACCATTGTGGCACCGTTGATTTTTGCAAAGATTTTAGGCTGGTAAGCTATTTCTTTTTGTAAATATGAACTACGGAAGTTCGGTTCCTTTTGGAAACTGTCTCGCTGTGCAGCAAGGTATATTCACTTGGAGTAAAATCCTCCTGTGTAACACCCATATCTGTTACGCTAAAGTAATTATCCCAAAAAACGATACTACCAGAAGGAAGTGATTTCTTTTTTATTGCGTCATGCAGCATAACTTCTTTTGTGTCATCTATGTCTACCTGAAGAAGTTCAGCAAAGTAATAATTGCCAAAGCTTACGACTGATGGGTCAGTGACATGGTTTCGGTACCAATCTACAGCTTTGATAGCCACTTCCTGGCTGCTGTCTTTTTCGAATTCATAAGGAAAGACAAAAGCCGCTTTGTTGGGTGTAAATGGAAAAATAGTTATGAGTATAATCAGTGCGGCAATCGATAACCGTCTGTAGAATAAAGGCTTTATGCCGTTGGTGATGAAATGAAAGCCATCGATAGCCAATAAGAGCATACATGGAAATACAGCGAGTAACACTCTTTTCATACCAAAAGAATGAAACCACCCCTGATGCCAAAATATGGAATGGGAAACCAACATGGCAAAAAACATCTCCACCACCAAAAACTGATAAGACGATATGGTGTACTTTGATTTGACAAATGCTACAGAGGAAGCAAAAAGGCCGAATATCAATAATATCAATGTTGGCCATCCCAACAAATAGGGCATTTGGTTAGCAAAGTGAAACAAATCACCACTTCCATATTTAAGCTCAACACCGCTGTACGGATTTTGATGAAACATCCATAAGAAGTCGTGATAATAAAATTGACCAATGATGCCGTACACCACAGTGCCGAACGTGACAAATGGCAATAATCGAAAACGTTTTTGATATAACAACATAACGATTGCGACACACAACATGACCCATCCTTCAGAACGGATAAATGGCAGAAATGACAGTATTATAAGTCCGTAGTAGAAATGATTTTTAAGGTAAAGATATATACCAGCACTCAAGAACAACGCGGCTAGTGGTTCTGTTAGTCCAGAACTTTGGACCAAAAATATATGGATAGAGAACAAACCTAAAATCCAAATCACTTTTCTGTTTTTGAACTGCTTTAGGTTGAGAATCCGTTCGCAAAAGAATATGGAGCCCAATACACATAGTGTGTTAAACACCTTCATGCCAATAAATCCAAATTGTGCAAACGAACTGCTGAGTAAAACAAAGTGCCCAGTGATTCATGAAATATCGTGGATGTTCGAAGCTCTGTTTGGCTTGTAGGTAATGAAGAATACTGTCACCGGAGTCATAGGTGCTTTGATTAATACCTACAAAAAATACATCAAGAATGATTAGGAAAAAGATTAAATAGCGTTGGTGCTTTTCTTTCACAACAGGTCAAATGTAATTCAATGTCGTTTAAGTTTATAATCGATTCCGTAAAACATTTAGTGTTAAATGGTACTGTTTTTTCAGAAATAGTGAAACATTTGTAGAAGTTAAAATTTTATGGGAAGAGCATTTGAATTTCGAAAAGGGCGTAAGCTAAAACGTTGGGGAAAGATGGCCGTTACCTTTACTAGAATTGGTAAAGAAATTGCCATGGCAGTGAAAGAGGGTGGACCAGATCCCACGAACAATTCCCGATTGAGAATGGCCATTCAGAACGCAAAGTCTGAAAACATGCCAAAAGACCGTGTAGAGTCTGCGATTAAACGTGCTTCTGATAAAGATAGCAGTCATTATGACGAAGTACTTTATGAAGGAAAAGGACCCTACGGTGTGGCCATGATGATAGAAACTGCGACCGACAATATCAATAGAACGGTTGCAGACATACGAGCTGTCTTCCGTAAAAAAGGTGGCGAGCTTGGTACAAGTGGTTCTCAGGAATTTGGATTCGAACGAAAGTGCATTTTCAAGATTGAATTGAACGATCGTGACATGGAAGAGCTTGAATTAGAGCTAATCGATTTTGGATTAGAAGAACTAGAGCAGGTGGAAGATGAAACCCTAATCACGACAGACTTTACCGATTTCGGGAACATGCAAAAAGGTTTGGAGTCGCTAGGTATTGAAATTGTTTCGGTAGATAAAGAACGAATTCCTTTAAATACGGTAGAATTAAACGCTGAACAAAAGGAAGAGGTGAATATTCTAATTGAAAGTTTGGAGGAGGTTGAAGACGTTCAAAACGTATTCCATAACGCCATTTTAGATTGACCTAAGTAGGTTCTGAATAATCTCACTTTTCTCGTGTTGCTTCACTTTTTCATAGCTGAACAACATGTTGCGCATGACCCTTTTTAGTATATCAACGTTAGAACAGATATTGAAATACTCAGGTTTGGCTTCTACTTTTAATTGTTTTAAAAACGATTTAATGCTGTCTCCATTTAAAATCAAACCTTCTGTAAACGGGTTGATGTAAAACATAACCTCATTGTTGTCGTCGTGAGACAGACTGCTTTCATCATTAAAGCTCTTCAAAATCTCAAGGCCATCTATGTTTTTATACCCCAAAACAAAATGCTGAGGGAGGTTTACTCCATACACAGGGATGTTTAATCGCTGTGCTATCAAGGAATATATAATGCCTAACGAAACTGGATTTCCAGTTCTGTTTTCCAAGACCTGGCTAATACAAGAATTTTTAATGTCGTGGTATTCTTCTGCGTTTCCTTTAAAGCGATGTACTTTAAAGAAAATGTAGTTCATAATCTTAATCTGTTCGAAAGAGGTAAGGTCGTAATTGAACTCTAACCACGCGTCCAGTCTTATTTTATCTAGTTGATTGTGAATAGATTGAAAGTCGGTATGTGGATATTCAATACGCTCTAAAATCAACATGCCTTTCAGCAAATCGTCTGATTCGTGTTGCTTCCAAAAGGTTAAATCGCGCAGTATTTCGGTTTTTTTTAGTTCCCGAATTATGTTTTGCATACGCTGAAGTCTCAAGACTTCCTGTTCCGTTAACGATGCTTCTTCAAGAAATGGGATGGCTTCGAAACCAAAGGATAAGATTTTGGATTCAATTTGCTCAACAACTTCCTCATCAGAGTCGTCTAATAAGTAGATAAGATTCGATATGACTTTTTTATCAATCATTCAAAAACCTATTTCTTTTTAGCCCTAGTCTTTTTCTTTGGTGCTCTTTCTTCAATCATCTTTTTAACTTCCTCTAAGTTTAAGTCATTGACGTTGAAAGTTTTAGGCAGCTCAATTTTTGTCTTACCTTTTATAATGTTAAATCGACCCCATCTTGCTTTCTGAACAGAAATACCTTCTTCATCCCAGCGGTGGATGTACTTGTCAATCTCTTTTTGTTTCTTGATTTCAATTAATTCAACCACGTTGTCGTATGTTAAATTATCAAAATCGTATTTCTTATTCACGTTAATGAACATCTCGTTCCATTTTATAAATGGACCAAATCTTCCAGTACCTTTCTGGACTGGGAGACCTTCATATTCATATATTGGGGCGTCTGCTTTTAGCTTGGCTTTTATCAAGTCTATAGCACGTTCTAAATCAACAGAGCCAAGATCTTCTTCCTTTGGAATAGAGACAAACATCTCTTTAAACTTCACATAAGGACCGAATCTTCCTTGGGCTACCACAAGTTCTTCTCCTTCGTATGTGCCAATTACTTTTGGAAATTTGAATAATTCCAACGCTTCTTCAAGCGTCATGCTGTCAATGTTCTGACCAGCTTGTAGACTAGCGAACTTTGGTTTGTCTTCTTCATCCGCAACCCCTATTTGAACCATTGGCCCAAATCGACCTAAACGAACACTTACCTGTTTTCCGCTCTCAGGATCGCTTCCAAGAATACGTTCACCACTAGCTCTTTCGGCAGTTTCCATGGCAGTATCAACCGTTTTGCTAAATGGGTTGTAAAAGTTGTCAATCATCGTTGACCACTCTTTTAATCCATTGGCAATCTCATCGAATTCTTTCTCAACGTTGGCTGTAAAGTTGTAATCCATTATGTGATCAAAATGCTTGATCAAGAAATCAGTAACTACTTTTCCAATGTCACTTGGAACCATTTTGTTTTTGTCACTTCCAGTCATTTCCGTTTTATCCATGGCCTTCACCACATCACCCTTCAGACTTAACACTTTGTAATGACGTTCCGATCCTTCGCCACTACCTTTTTCAACATATCCTCTTTTTTGAATAGTTGAAATGGTTGGGGCATATGTACTTGGTCGGCCGATACCTAACTCTTCAAGTTTTCGAACCAAACTAGCCTCAGTATAACGCGCTGGAGGTCTTGTAAAACGCTGTGTAGCGGTAATGTTTTTACAATTTGGATGATCTCCAACTGCCAAAGGAGGAAGTAAACCAGCAGTTTCTTGCTCTTCGTCATCGGTACCTTCTAGATATACTTTAAGGAAACCTTCGAATTTCAAGACCTCTCCATTTGCAGTAAACAAGTGGTTGTTTTTGTTGTTGCTTATTTTGACAATGGTTTTTTCCAGCTTCGCCTCGCTCATTTGAGAAGCGATAGCGCGTCTCCATATGAGTTGGTATAATCTTTCTTCGTCGTAATTATTACCAGCACTTTGAATATTGAAATAAGTCGGTCTTATTGCTTCGTGAGCTTCTTGAGCTCCACTAGACTTCGTGTTATATCTTCTTGCATGCGCATATTCTGCACCGTATTGACTTGTGATTTCAGTCTTCGCAGCCTCTATCGCGAGTTCAGATAGATTAACACTATCTGTTCTCATATAGGTAATGTGCCCATTTTCATACAGTCGCTGTGCCAATGACATAGTCCGTGAAACGGAATAGCCAAGTTTACGACTAGCTTCTTGCTGTAAGGTACTAGTGGTAAAAGGAGCGGCAGGCTTCTTGGTGCCCGGTTTAACATCTACTTTGTCGACAGTATAAGTAGCTTGAACACATGATTCTAAAAAAGCCTTGGCTTCTTGTTCAGAATCAAATTTTGAATTTGAGTCAGCCTTGAATTTTTTACCGTCTTGCGTGAATTCAGCCACTACTTTGAAAGTACTTGACGTTTCAAAGGATTCTATTTCCCTTTCTCTTTCAACAACCAATCGAACCGCAACACTTTGTACCCGACCTGCTGAAAGTGATGGTTTTACTTTTTTCCAAAGAACTGGCGATAATTTAAAACCAACCAACCTGTCTAAAATTCGTCTTGCTTGCTGCGCATCAACTAAATGCTCGTCAATTTGACGCGGTGTTTCAATCGCTGCAAGAATTGCAGGCTTCGTGATTTCATGAAACACAATCCGTTTTGTGTTTTCTTTGGTTAATCCTAAGACCTCAGATAAGTGCCAACTGATGGCTTCCCCTTCGCGGTCCTCATCCGATGCCAACCATACCATATCGGATTGTTTGGCTAATTTTTTCAAATCATTTACAACGTTCTTTTTGTCTGAAGGAACTTCGTAATGTGGCTTGTAACCATCATCGACTTCGATTGCCTTGTCTCCTTTTACTAAGTCTCGGATGTGTCCAAAACAGGATTTAACGGTGTAATCGGATCCCAAAAACTTCTCAATAGTTTTTGCTTTTGCTGGTGACTCGACAATTACAAGATTTTTAGCCATTCTCCTCTATCTCTTTTTTTAATCTGTGATAATAATTTTCTTGGTGTAATCTAAGTTTTTACTCGACACCCTAATAAAGTATATGCCCGAACGATCAATAGAAATCTCCTGCTGTACTTGACCGTTTGCTTGTGTCTCTATTTTCAAAGTTTGCAATTTTTGACCAAGAACGTCAATGACGTCAATGTGAATTGGGTCAAAAACGGAATTATGTTCAACCTTAAAACTACCCGTAGACGGGTTAGGAATAAGGTTAAAGCGGTGGTCTATCATCGATACATCATCTGTTGATAAAACATTTCGGTCAACGTTTACGTCATCGATAAAGACAGAATTTCCAGCATTGCTCGTTACTTCAAAGCGAATTAATAGATTGGTGCTATTCTCAAAACCGTATTGAGCCAATTCAATAACCTGCAATTTCCAGTCTGAGTTGCTACTTGGTGTCCAATCAGGAATAAATTGATTGGTAGAACTTAACGAGGTAATTCCAATGAGTGATTTTAAGACCTTCCATGTGTCTCCACAATCATCTGAACCATATACCACAACGCGTTCACCAGCTGAACCAGATTTGCGCATTGAATACGCAGTTCTAAAGCTCAATAACGGACTTAAATCTTTATGTAAACTTAAATCGAAGTTTGGTGACGTTAAGGTGTATTGACTTCCACTGCTTGTATTTTCATCAATATTACAAACCGAAGCATACGTCTTATCGTAACCAACATTGTTTAATCGTTGCCAGCCATAATTGCCAATCACTTCCTTTTTCCATGTAAATTCTGAAAACGGACTTTCAAATGTTTCAAGAAATGGACTAGCCAATTCTGCCACATCTCCTTGGACTTCTATAAATTCTGTTTTTGTGATCTCAGCACTACCTTGTGCATTGGTAGTTTTTAGTGTGACCTTGTATTTTCCTGGAGTATTGTAGGTTACTGTTGGACTGCTAAAAGTAGATGAACTTGGTGATCCTCCTTCAAACGTCCATACCCTATCAACCACAACTCCATTCCATGATAAATCTTCAAATTGGACAGATTTACCTTCACAAATAACACCTTGTCTGCCTACAACATGAAAGTCAGGCTTAGGTGCGCAAGGGTTGGTAATATTGATACCTGTTGAAGTTGCCGTGGCACTGGAAACGTGCGACGCCCTACCAAAATTACCCGTGTTAGATAAATAGCCTAACATCCGTGTACGTTGGTCCTTCGTAAACATATTGGCACACTTTCCATCGGCATAATCCATGAAATTCTCAATCTGGTCAGGAAGATCAGGCGAGTCGTTTGTACACGTGTTACTAGATGTATTACACCCAAAAGATTCTTTTAAAACGGGAGGAGTATCGCAAATCCAATCACCGCTTCGCTGGCAATTCGAAGTACCACAATCATCATCTTCACCTGAGTTTTGGAATGGATGCCACAGACCTAAGTAATGACCAACTTCATGTGTTAAGGTACGACCTGCATAATTAGGATCTCCAGTTCCGATACTGCCAACGTATGACGCTCGTAGGATGATGCCGTCGCCAGATTTATCACCAGAAGTTGGCAACACAGCATAACCCAAAATGTTAGCCGCTCTGCCTATCGTTTTTACCACCCATATATTAAGGTACCTGCTTTGATCCCAAATAATCAGTTTTTTTGCTGCTTCGTCTCCACCATTCGTTAGTGTAGAAACAGTTCTTGTTATTCCGTCCGTGCAACCTCCATTAGGATCTTTGGTGGCAAGTTTAAATTCTATCTCACAATCAACTGCTATCGACTTGAATATGGCACGAGTTATTGAGGTGTCTGCGTTTCGTCTTCTGAAATCTTCATTCAAAATACGCATTTGATCAAGGATTTGAGCCTTAGAAATATTCTCTGGACCGTATTCATGTATGACATGAAAAACCACAGGAATAGTCACTACCGCTTTCTTGCCATGTTTGGAATCATTGTAATTCAGGACGTCCTCGGGAACAGAGTAAATTAAATCCTCTTGCTCCACATTATTTGAGATTTGCTCCTGTACAAACTGATCTGTACCGCACTGCATATGCTGTGAAAATCCAACCGATATAGTTGAAATGAAGCAAAGTAGAAGTAGAATTTTTCTCATAGAACGCAAATAAAACGGCGAATATGCAATAATTAATATCATTTAATCGTCGCATGTTTCTTTTTTAACACAACAGTTGCACACTTATTCTGTTTGTTGGTCCTGTGAAACGATCACAGAAACAGAAGCATCACCTGTAACATTAACAACAGTCCTGCACATGTCTAATATTCGATCGACCGGCAGAATTAGAGCAATCCATGCTGGGTTAAGTCCAACACTTTCTAAAACCAAAATCATTAAAACCAAACCTGCACTGGGGACTGCAGCTGCTCCAATACTAGCCAAAGTAGCTGTTACGACGATAACCACTTGTTGTGCTACCGACAAATCAACCATGTGTAATTGAGCCAAAGCGACCACAGCCACCGCTTGATACAAACTGGTTCCATCCATGTTTACGGTTGCACCAATTGGCAAGACAAAACTGGTCGTACTTTCTGGTACCTTTAAGTTATCGTGCACACATTCCATGGTCACGGGTAAAGTGGCTACAGAACTACTGGTACTAAACGCAGTGAGCTGAGCTTTGTTAATTCCTTTGAAGAAGGTCTTAAACGACATGCCGTTTCCAAACAGACGCACAAGAGTAGGGTATACCACCACGGCCATGATAACCAGACCCAACACCACTGCACCACTATATTGTAATAGGAAGTTTAATAAGTCTGAGAGTTTTGAAATGTCTTCACCAGCTATGTTGACCAACGTTCCAGCCATTAAAGCGAAAACGAAAAACGGCATGGCAATCATTACTATTTCCACCATTCGGACAAAAATGACGTTGGCGCTTTCGACCAAACTCACCATTGGATCACTGTGTTTTTTAGGAAGTTGAATAAGCACAACGCCGAAAAAGATAGCGAAGAAGATGATTTGGAGCATCTTGTTTTCTGCCATTGCACTGAAGATGTTTGAAGGAACTGCGTCAACCAAAGGATATAATGGTCCCTCAGCTTTGCTTTTTGCTGCGTCTTCCATTTTCGACTTAACATCTGCACTTATGTCTTGGCGAGTACTATCGGCAAGAATAGATTCAACAAGGAGTTTATTTTCTGGTTTACACGACTCACAAATTTCATCCAAGTGTTGTACTTGTGGGTTGGATTGCAACCAAAGCTCATACTCGATACGTTTTTCTAAACGTACTTCTTCGTTTACATGTGCGCCTGGCTTCCAAATATTGACAACCAGTAAACCAATGGTGACTGCCAACATCGTCGTGCCTACATATATAAGTAGGGTTTTGGTACCAATCTTACCTAGCTTCTTAACATCTTTTAAATTAGCAATACCAGAAATGATTGAAAACAGCACAAGGGGTACAGCAATCATTTTAAGGATATTGATAAATATTTTACCAAAAGGCGAAATGAAATCCTTGGTAAATTCATTGATTGGAAAGGCTTCCGAATTGGTGTACACAGCAACGTAAGAATATATTAAGCCTAGTATTAAGGCGATCACTACCTGCCAATGCAATGCAATTTTTTTCATGTATCTACAATTTTGTTTTGTTTAAAGCGTCAAATGGAATTCGCTTTTTACCATTCAGTAATTTGTCAAAAGTAAGATGAACTCGTTTCAGGCACCGAAAATACGTATTCGGATAGTGAATCGGTAGCGATGGGGATAATTGCTATTGACAATCTGAAACTAAGTAGTCCAAAAGGGTAATAGCAGCCATAGCTTCTACAATAGGTGCTGCTCTTGGAACAACACATGGGTCATGCCTCCCTGAGGCAGCCAGTGTGATGTTTTCAGAATCTGTATTAATGGTGTGCTGCGCTTTCGAAATAGTGGACGTTGGTTTGAAAGCCACATCGAACTCTATAGGCATACCGTTAGAAATTCCACCTTGAATACCACCTGAATTGTTAGATGACGTGGAAGGAATACCATTTTGTACCACCCATTCATCATTCAACTCACTGCCTTTTTTAGTAATGGAATCAAATCCAGAACCAATTTGAAACCCTTTAACGGCATTGATGGAGAACATGGCCTTGGCCAATTGGGCATTTAACTTGTTAAAAACGGGGTCACCTATACCAATAGGGCAATTTTGGATGACGGCCGAGACGATTCCCCCGACACTATCTCCTTCTGATTTAGCGGCGTTGACGACTTCTACCATTTTTGCGCTGATCTCGGCATTCGGGCATCTCACAATGGATTTTTCAATGTCCATTAGCGTGTATTCAATGGATTTGGGACAAGCCACATGGTGTATTTGACTGACATAGGCCATGATTTGAATGTCAAAGAACTGTGCCAATACTTGTTTTGCAACAGCTCCGGCGGCAACCCAACCCGCAGTGATTCTTGCCGATGACCTTCCTCCACCGGCGAAATCGCGATGGCCGTATTTTTTTTCATAGGTATAATCAGCATGTGAAGGCCGGTAAATAGATTTTAGATGGTCATAATCCGTGGGCTGCGCATTTTTATTTGGAATGAGGATAGTAATGGGTGCGCCAGTCGTTTTGTTTTCAAAAATCCCTGACGTGATCTCAAAGTCATCGGACTCCAAACGTGAGGTCGTGACTTCACTTTGTCCAGGTCGTCTTCGTTGCAACTCATTTTGGATATGAGCCAAATCCAATTCGAAATTGGAAGGACATCCATCGATGACAACACCAATATGTTTTCCGTGAGATTCACCAAAGGAGGTGATTGCGAAGTTTTTTCCGAATGTATTGTTAATCATTATTGAGTTTTAGGTGAATTCCGAGTTTCGACACCTCTTGCCAAAAATCGGGAAATGATTTCGAAACTACCTCAATGTTGTCAAGTTCAATGGGTTTAATCACACTTAAAGCAGTTAAACTCATGGCTATTCTGTGGTCTTGATGTGTTTTAAAGGAAGGGAGTTGGTTTTTGAATTTCAGTAATTCTAATGACAACACTTCTGCACGGTTACTTTCTTTGTATTTTAAATGCGCGTTTCCTGAAGGGATAAGCTCTATGCCAAGCGCAAAACATCCGACGATTTCTGTTGGAGCGAGATCTGGACAATTGGTGTAGTCTCTTTTTAGTTTCGCTGGCTGTGAGAAATTCTGAATCGGCTGTAAAACCAGTGAGTCATCGTTAAATGTATGATTGAGTCCGATAGCCTTGCCAAACTCCAACGTGTCTTTGTCAGGCTGAATCGAATTGGCATTGACATTATGAATGGTTAATGTTTGACCCGTAATTTTAGACAGTAATACAAAATATGAGATGGCACTCCAGTCAGATTCAACGGTCACAAGCATCGATTCTTCACTCGGTTTTTTTGGTTGTATGTTAAGAACGTCATCAGTTGCAAAGTCAACATCAATGCCTAGATCTTGCATCAGTGCTGCTGTTAATTTCAAATACCCTTTACTAACGGCTTTCCCAGTTAGGCTAAGTTGAATTGGTTTGCCAACCAAAGGTGCTATTAATAATAAGGCAGTTGCATACTGACTCGAAGTACTGATATCTACATGCCAATGCGTAAGTAATGAGTTAAGGTCTACTGATTTGATGAGAAAGCCAGTATTTGTTTTTGAAATATTAAACCCAATGTCGTTCAGTGCGGTGATAAGTCCGTCATGTGGCCTTGATAAAAGCGTCTTGCCACAGGAAATCGTAGAGTCAATGTTTTTGATAGCTAGCGTACTCAGTAAAAAACGAAAGGTTGTACCACCGTCTTCAACATAAAAATCCGTTATGCCTTTATCCATATCTAACAATAAAGTAGATAGCGCCTCTGAGTCGGTACTTTTTGACGCGTTGCCAATCACAAGGTGTTGGAAGTATAATTGTTTTAGGACCAACAAACGGTTAGTAATGCTTTTAGACCCAGGAACGTGAATGGGTGGTATGTACGATTTGTTAGAGTATGACAGGTACATAAGCTATGACATATATTGAATCAAACATGCTTCAATGACGTCTGTTTCTACAGATATATTATAGTCACACTGACCAATATTGTTTGGTAAAGCCATTTCAATTCCCTTTTGAGGGTTCTTTTTGTCGTAAGACATTAAAGTGATTAGTTGAGGTATGTCTGTATGGTAGATTGGTAATTTGTCGTATAATTTGGATATATGATGGGTAATATCATTCTGTTCATGGAGAGGTAGTTTATTAATGCGATGTGCGATAGCCGACTCGACAATCATACCTGAAGCAACAGCGTGTCCGTGAGAGATAGATGCGTTCTGCTTTAGCAGCAATGATTCAAAGGCATGACCAACCGTGTGACCAAAGTTTAGTTTTTTACGTTCGTTGGCTTCCAGCGGATCAGCTTCAACGATAGCCATTTTGATGTCGATGCTTTGTTGAATGATAGAGAGCCAATCCGTTGCTGAGATATCAAACGGATTAAGCGTTTTGGTGTATTCCCAGTACGACTTGTCGGCGATGATGCCATGTTTCAGGACTTCAGCATACCCTGAAAGCAATTCAACTTCGGGTAACGTTTTGAGGAATCCTGGATATATAAGAATGTAGTCTGGTTGCGAAAAAGAGCCGATATAGTTTTTAAGTTCTTTGTGGTTAATACCGACTTTTCCGCCGTGACTTGCGTCAACCATAGCCATTAGACTAGTAGGGATATGGATAAAACGCACACCTCTTTTATAGGATGCAGCTACAAATCCGCCAAGATCTGTGGTGACGCCACCGCCGATATTAATAATTGTTCCTTTTCGCGAGAGGTTTTTTTTGGCTAAAAAATCAATGGCATTTTCATAAGTAGCAAGGCACTTATTTTTCTCACCTGAAGGGAAGGTAAAAGTGTTGTGTATAGATAGGGTTTTTGAGGCTATTAATTCTGGCAGACAATATGTATTGCAGTTGTCATCTGTAATGGTAAAAACTTCATCTGGTGAGATGTGTTGAAGGAGATTCTCCAATTCAAGGGAGTTGTTACAGAAATGGACAGCCATAGCACAAAGGTAATCGAGTGGGTGGGAAACTTGAAACGGAATGGCTGGATTATTGGGTGTGAGAGTCAAAATTAAACACACTGATATTCAGCGCATTGCAAATTAATTAGGAAATATATTCAAAAAGGTTTGTAGTACCGAAAAAGCGTTTTAAATTTGCAGCCGCGTTTGAGGGAGGTAGTGATACAATAAGTGTCAAAATCGAACCAAAAAACGTTAGTTCTTTGCAAGTAGTTTTAGTTTTTGGAGCCCTTGAAAAAAAGGTGAAAAAAAATAAAATTATTGTTGGTTGTATTGAAAATGAAATTAACTTTGCAGCCCCGTAAAAGGGAAAGGTTTTTGAAGAGAATTTTTTAATAAAATTTTATAAAAACCTTTAGGTTGTAAGTGAAATTGAATTTAGCTTTGCAGCCCTGAAAAAAACGAATCAATTTAGTTTATTATATAAATTGTAAGTTCTTTGAAATATTGATAGAAATAGCGAGCCCTCAAATTTATTTGAGAAAGAACCTGAGATTTTATTCAAACAATTTTTTACTACGAAGAGTTTGATCCT
>Ga0055584_100003126_pt1 | contig 16370 bp, 15 predicted proteins | sample OSDHelmetaG_FD_58716 | JGI IMG/M metagenome (GOLD analysis project Ga0055584, IMG submission 58716) | Pelagic marine sediment microbial communities from the LTER site Helgoland, North Sea, for post-phytoplankton bloom and carbon turnover... | ecosystem: Environmental > Aquatic > Marine >... | reverse complement strand
ATCAGTAAACACGGAAAACATCTTTCCAATTATTAAGAAGTTTCTTTACAGCGATCATGAAATATTTTTACGAGAGTTGGTCTCTAACGCTACAGATGCGTGCAAGAAACTGAAGGCATTGTCCTCCATGGGTGAGGTGAAAGGCGAAATAGGGGAATTAAAAATCACCGTTGCTCTGGATGAAAAAAAGAAAACTTTAACTATTTCAGATAATGGGATCGGAATGACCGAAGCTGAGATTGAGAAATACATCAATCAATTGGCATTTTCTGGGGCCGAAGAATTTGTAGAAAAATATAAAGACAAAGCAGATACCGATATCATTGGCCATTTTGGTCTAGGGTTCTATTCGGCCTTTATGGTAGCGGATAAAGTTGAGATTCAAACCTTGTCGCATCAAGAAGATGCAATTCCAGCCCATTGGACTTGCGATGGAAGTACCAGCTTTAGCATTAAAAAAGGAAAAAGAAAAGAAAGAGGAACGGATATCATCTTACATATTAGCGAGGATTCAAATGAGTTTGCCGCTAAAGCACGCATCAACAACTTGTTGGACAAATATTGTAAGTTCTTGCCAATTCCCATCTACTTTGATGAAAAGAACATCAATGAGACGAAACCCCTTTGGCTTCAGTCTCCAACCAAAATTACAGATGAGGAATACACTGAATTCTATTCCAAGCTGTATCCAATGGCAGAGCCGCCTTTGTTTTGGATTCACCTAAATGTGGACTATCCATTTAACCTTACGGGGATTTTGTATTTCCCAAAAATTAAGGATGCCATAGAGGCTGAAAAGCACAAAGTACAATTGTATAGCAATCAGGTGTATGTTACGGATAGTGTAAAGGATATTTTACCTGAATTCTTAACCCTATTGCACGGTGTAATTGATTCGCCAGATATCCCCTTGAACGTAAGCAGAAGTAGCTTACAGTCGGATGGTGCGGTGAAGAAAATCACTTCGCATATCACAAAGAAAGTAGCTGATAAATTGGCCAGCATATTTAAAAATCAACGCGAAGAATTCGAAAGCAAATGGGAGTACATGGATGTATTCGTAAAATACGGAATGCTAAGTGACGAAAAGTTTGCGGAGAAAGCCAACGGGTTTTGCTTGGTAAAAGACGAAGAAGGCAAGTTGAGTGTGTTGGGTGAGTTTATTGAACAACTCAAAACCAACCAAACCGATAAAGATGGCGATACCATTTTATTGTATGCCAATCATAAGGATATTCAATATTCTCAAATTCAAGCGGCCAAAGAAATGGGATACAAAGTGGCCATTTTTGATGGGGTATTGGACAGCCATATTCACAACTACATTGAGCAAAAATTCGAAAAGACCAAATGCAAGCGAATCGATGCAGCGCCCATTGATAAATTGGTCGATAAAGGCGAAACCATTGAAACCACTTTATCGGAAGATGATGTAAAGAAGCTGACCACTGTTTTTGAAAAAGCCGTGAAAGATCAAACGGAATACAAAATCAGTACAGAGGCACTTTCTCCAAGCACGCCATTGGTATCGGTAACCGAAGATGAGTTTATGCGTAGAATGCGTGAAATGAGCCGCACCGGGGGTCAAGCCATGTTTGGCAACCTGCCTACGGAATACAAATTAGTAGTGAACTCCAATCATAAGAAAGGGAAAGCGATTTTGGAAGCGAAAGGCAAAGCACAAAGTAAAGTAATTCAAAAAGCCATTAATTTAGCATTACTAAGTGCTGGATTATTGATTGGTGAGAAATTACACGCCTTTCTACAAGAAGAACAGAAGAATCTGTAAGTCGCACAACAATGCCTTAATTTAATAAGGCCTTACTTCTTTCTGATCACCATCAAGCCATCTCGTACAGGAAACAATACGTTTTCAACCCGCTCATCTTGGTGGATGAATTCGTTGAATGTATGCAAGGCTTTGGTTTCTTCGTCATTCATTCGAATTTCTTCGTCCGTTACTTTACCGCTCCAGAGCACATTGTCTGCAATGATGAATGAACCTGAATCCAATTGGTCGATGATTAACTTATAGTAATTCAAGTAGTTTTCTTTATCGGCATCAATAAAGGTCAAATCGGGTTTGATATTTAATGCAGGAATGATATCCAGTGCATCGCCAATATGAAAATGCAATTGACCCGAATAATCGGATGCATCAAAGTATTTGGTGATTCGTTTTTCCAGTTCTTCGTTATTGTCAATGGTGTGAAGTTCTCCTGTTTTGGTAAGCCCTTCAGCCATACACAATGCAGCATAGCCTGTATAAGTCCCAATCTCCAATATGCAATTGGGTCGAATCATTTTGCTGAACATGCTTAATATCCTGCCTTGAACATGGCCACTTAACATGCGAGGTTGTAGCACATTTAAGTTCGTGTCTCTATTTAGGTCGTTTAACAGATTGCTTTCTGCTTGCGTATGATTTTCTGTGTACTGCTCTATATTTGTAGGTAAAAATTCCATAATGCATTCTTTTGTTCAGTCTTTTACAGGTTTTTTTAGTGCCAGCAAATTTATACGAAAAAATAGGCTTTACTATTTTTACATCATTCCTTTTTTGGTCAGTTTGGTTTCGTATTATTTCTTATTTCAGTTTACTCAGGAGTATACCCAAATAGGGATGGATTGGTTGATGCAGAAATGGGGTATCGATTCCTTCCTAGGTACGCATGCAGATGATTGGTGGGGGAAAGTACTTAATTGGATTAAAGGGTTTTTTAAAGTAAGTCTAACCATAGGCGTGTTTTTCATCTCCATGATCATCGTCAAATACATCTTATTGGCGTTGCTCTCTCCATGGTTCGCATATATTTCTGAAAAAACAGAAAAGATTAAGGCGGGAACAGAGTATAACACAGGTTTATTGCAAATACTAAGCGATGCCTGGCGTGGTGTATTGATTAGCATAAGAAATATGGTTTATGAGTTAAGTATTAATTTATTTTGCTTAATCCTGGGCATTTTTGTTCCTTTCTTATCACCGATCTTATTCGGTGTTAACTTATACGCTGGGTCCTACTTTTATGGTTTTTCCATGATGGATTATGTAAGCGAACGGAAACGAATGAATGTAAAAGAGAGTATTCGGTATATCCGAAAAAACAAGAAAACGGCAATCGGTATCGGTCTGGGGATGTGGTTATTGAACTTCATTCCCGTTTTTGGATTGACCTACGCCAGTGTGAATGGAGCAGTGGCCGCTGCGCTTTCGCTTACAGCTAGTGAAACGAATTAAAGGTATCTAAGATATGTGCATTCAGGAATTCTGAATTGTGGTGTTCATTAACAAATGGACGTCCATTCTTTCCTTTCGACAGCAATTCATCCAATCTGTTTTCAATAATATCAATGATACGTGTAACGTCAGCAAGGGTATTGTCTGGGGCATAAGTAATGCCAAAATTCCCGTCTTCAACCTGTTCTCTGAAACCATTGATACTTGGTGCAATCATCGGAATGTTAAGTGAAGCGGTTTCCAAACCAACCATAGGGTATCCTTCATATAGGCTTGGGAAAACCGCAACATCAAATAAGTTGAACATGCGTTCAGGCGTTGACGTAGCCGGTAAATGAATTAAATTGGATAGACCACTAATTTGACTCTCATATTCTTTGAGTAATAGCCCATCGCCTACCATAACGAATTTCAAATCATCACGATAGATTAACTTCTTGGCAAGGTGAATAAAAAGATGGGGTTGTTTTTGAACATCAATTCTACCTAAGAATCCAATGACCATTACCCCTTCCGGTATCTTATAAAAACTACGTAACTCTTCTTTTAGTTTAGGTCGAGGAATAAATTTATCCGTATAATCAATCGGATTTTTTATCACGATGACTTTTTCATCCGGTTCCCCATATTTTTGGATCAATACTTCTTTCCAAAAATCACTGGTAACAATTCGCTTGGTTAAAAAATTCTGAAAACTTTCTGCAGCTCCAAACCATCCACTATCGTTAAATTCTTCGTTATGAATGAGATCTACAACCGCGATATTTGGATTGAATTCGCGTATTTGCTCAGAAATTAAATACGTGAACGGGTTACTCATATTTAAAACGCAGGTTGGGTTTTCAATTTTAAAAATCTCCCAAAGCGCATTTAATTTAGGATACTGGTGCTCGTCAGAAATCTCAGATAAATCATATTGACGTGACGCATACTCACCAAAATCAGTTTTGTATTCAGCACCCTTATCTTTTCCATTAACTACTACATCGATTATTTCATAACCCGCTTTATGCAAAACCTCAACGTAGCTGAGTAGTATTTTTTCCGCGCCACCTAAATGCCAGAAATAATGCGTTACGAGGATTTTCTTGTCCGATTTCTGGGGTATTTGTAGCTCAATCTCTTTGCTGGGTCTATATGGGAATTTAGAAATGAACCCTGCCATCGTATGCGCCTTTGTTTTCATTGTCTTACTAGACAATCTCTTTTTGGCGAATAATTTGGGTGAAACCAGGTATAAAAAGGTGTCTTTAATCGCAATTCTTTTGGGTGATCGATTGAAAAATACCCGCGCTACTTTTTGAAAAATCCGCTGGAGTGTTCCTGCCCGTTCGGTATGTTTATCGTTTTCTTTAAAGAGTTTTTGGGATCTGGGTACACCAAAAAATGCACGCCAATTCTTACGTATAGAGAGTAGGGTAGTTACGTTGCTTTCCTCGTCATTACGGGTAATATTAGAACGCAATCTTTGCCGATATTTAAATACAGGTTTTTTTAATGGAACCCCAAACCGACCTTTTTTAAGTGCACGCTGCCAAAAATCCCAATCTTCATGTAAATGTAAGCCATTGGATAATTTGGTGAAACGGTGTCCTTTCAGTTCTTCCCAAAGTTCCATTTTCATCATGGAAGTTACCACGCAATAGTTTTCTACCAATAGGTTCTTTGCAGAGTAATTGGGGGCAATATCAACGCAGTTTCTAAACCCAAACTTGATGACACTTGGGTAAACCCATGAAGCTTTAGGGAAAGATTTTATGGTGACATACGATAGACTTAGATAGTCTGGAGTCAGAATATCATCGCTGTCCAATAATACCAAATACTTTCCTGAAGCTTCTTTTACGGCAATGTTTCGACTCTCACTTACCCATAGGTTGGTCTCATTTTGAAGCACTTTTAAGTCCAGGTCTTTATAACTGGATTTTTCACGCAGTTCGGTAATAATCTCCTTCGTTCGTTTGTCGTTTGAAGCATCATCAATTATGATAGTTTCAATCTGCTTCAAATCAATATTTTGGGAACAAACGGAATCAAGAGTCTGATATAATAAGTCACCGGTATTGTGAACAGGTATTACAATGCTAATAAGGGGCTTTTTGTTACTCATCAACTAAGGAATAGTATTTAGAACTGCGAGATAGGTTGGGGTTATAAAAAGGGTCGTTTTCTACAATGTCAGCCCATTTTTCTATGAAGTATGATTTTTCTTTTTGTTGTCTAACCATACTGCGTTTAGAAAGCATTGGGTTTCCTCTAGTTAAACATTCATAATGAACCATTTTCACATTAGGCACATAGAGATTATAATATCCTTTTTCAAGTAGTCTACAGCATAATTCAACGTCATTGCAATCTACGGCAAGCGATTCATCAAAGCCTTTTACTTCTTCAAATTTACTTCGTTTAATCATCATACAAGCGCCTGTAACCGCACTAAAATTAGTCAGGCAGTTGGTATTGTTAAAGTATCCTGCGGTGTCCTTATACGAGCCCGAATACACGTGTGCGCCTGTTTCATCTATGCTAAGGACGATACCAGCATGCTGGATTGTATTGTTTGGGTAAAGTAATTTAGGGCCTACCAATCCAATTTCAGGGAGCTGCGCAAACTGCAGCAAGCTGCCCATGAGGCCTTCTGATATGAGCTCCGTATCGTTATTTAGGAACAATAAGTATTCTCCATTGGCATGTTTTACAGCTTCATTGTTCAGCTTTGAATAATTGAACGGAATATCAAGGGTATAACACCTTACTCGTGTGGGGTAATTGTATTCCCATAACGCCACGGTGCTAAAGAAGCTTTTTTCAGAGCTTCCATTATCAATGATAATTACCTCGAAATTTTTATAGGTGCTTTTTTCAAAAATAGAATTGAGGCAAACATCTAAAATATCCCCTTTGTTTTTACATGGAATAATGATAGAGATTAAAGGTTCTTCCACAGGAATAGGGAACCGGGGTTCAAAGCATCCAGCAGATTCTCCAGACAAATCGGCAATTGCACCAGGAATAATACCCTTGAGGTGTTCATTGAGATAATGATGGTTCTCTTCAATTTCAGTGACCAAAAGCTCTTCGGGTTCTATTTGATGATATAAAACTTTTGGGATGTTTCGCACGTTTGAATTTTTGTGGGTAGCGGCCAAGGCCATGGCATACATATTAGGTGTTTCAGGCAGATTCATGGCCACCATATCCTTGTGCTTTATGAGGAATGCATTACCAATATAGTTCCTAGACCATAAAGTTTGCGGGCTTAGGCCCGGTTTAAAGTAAGGATTATGACTATTGGCTAGGTCAGCAATCTGTGCATGATCATTATCCGAATAGATGAAACGCGCGTTTTTATTACGGTTCAGTTCCAACAGGTAATGATACAAGCAATCTGGGCTTGGAATGGCAGATATCGATGTTAAATAACAATAATCTACATTGATTTTTTTAAGATGGGTTCCTAAATCAGCGTAAGGGATAATTTGATAAATTTCATCATTTTTTATTACTTTATTGAGGGTGTAATTGATTTTGTCATTGGGTTGATGCGTGACAAATGTGACCCGGTATTTGGTATAAACTTGTTGCTCGATCGCATTTAAAAACTCATTGAGGTACTTGAAGTTTTGCTCACCGATAAATGAGAGAATATTAATACTCGGTTTGTGTCCAATGTTTTTCAAATTGGCTTTCATCTCCTTCAAATCATTTTCTCTTGCGAAATGGGTTTCTTTATATTTAACGTATGGTTCAGATACTAGATCTTTTTTAATGTTAAATAGCTTGGCTAATTTTCCGAAAACAAGATTAAAGAGCTGGGTAATAAACTTGCGAATTAATAGCATCCCTGGTCTTGAAAATAAGAAACGAATACGTTGAACAAATCGCCATTTATCACTTTTTAGATAACTATCGCTAGTTAGAATTAATTTAGTTTTGGTGAAAAACTGATAGGTTTTCCAATAGATACTGCCCTCGATTTCTTTGATTCTGTTTTCGTAGTTTTTTACTGCATGAATTAGTTTTTCATAATCCTTCTGCTGCAAGTTTTCTCTTTTCTTGTCAGGCTTGGGGGCGGTATTTTTGGCGGCATTCATTTAATCAAATAAGCTATGATAATGTTTTCCAACTTCATCTACTGTGCCATCCAGTTGAATAGAACCTTCATTTATTAATACTGCGCGATTACACATGCGCTGCACTTCTTCAAAAGCATGGGATACAAAGATAACCGTTGCGCCATTACTCATAATTTCTTCCACTTTACGCTGACATTTTCTTTGAAAGCCGATATCGCCTACGGAAAGCACTTCATCAATCAATAAAATATCGGGGTTTTTCATAATGGCAATACTAAATGCCAGTCGACTGGTCATTCCCGTACTGTAACGTTTTACTTGCCAATTCACTGCATCGCCTAATTCAGAGAACTCAATAATGCCAGGCATTAAATCCTTGATCTCTTTCTTGGTCATACCCATTAAGGCACAAAGCAATTTTATATTTTCTATGCCATTGAGTTCTTTTTCTAACCCTACCCCTAAGCCCAATAAAGGGGCAACACTGCCTCTAATATCAATCTTTCCTTTGGTGGGTATGATGATACCCGAAAGCGTTCTCAATAAGGTACTTTTACCTGATCCGTTTTTGCCCAATAAGCCGACACATTCTCCCTCGTATATTTCAAGGTCAATATCTTTAAGAATATATTTTTTCTTTAAAAAACTGTGCTTACCCAAATTGAGCGCAAAGTCTTTGAGCGAGACAAAACCATTCTCTTGAATGTGGAAAGCAATATCCACATCCGACAATTTTATCATGGTTTTTTTCTGGCTCATATATTTGAAATAAATCCTTTACGTAATCGCATAAAAACAAAGTAACCTAGAAGATAACAGCCAACGGCTAAACCAATCATAACCATACTGTTTTCCATGCTTGGGAATTCACCGTCATGAAATATTTGATGCACGGCATCAATAAAAAAGTAAAAGGGATTAATTTTAATTAACCATTGAAATTTTTCTGGTATAAGCGATGGGGGATAGGCAATGGGTGTAAAATAGAAAAAGGCTGGCATCAACGTAGTCCAAAGCAATTGTATGTCTCTGAAATATACATTTAATGTTCCCAATAGCATACCCAACCCAGTTACAAAAACAGAGGTGATGAGTACATACGGAATTACCGCCAGGATGCTCCAGCTCAGCTGATAGTCTAGAAAATACAATATGGCGAGAAAGGGGATAAAGGAAAGAAAGAGGTTAAAAATGGCAGCCAGCATGGATGCAAATGGAAAAGCAATGGGATCTAGGTTAACCGATTTTAGAATATCCCCATTATCGATGAATGAGGTGAGCACCTGCAGAATAGATGCGGAAATGAAATTCCAAAAAATTAAACCACTTAATGCATATAAAGGGTAATTTAAACTAGCATCAGAACCTTTCGCAAATTGACTAAAAACAATGTAAAGAATTACCAAAAAGAGCAATGGATTGAGCATACTCCAGAAAATGCCAATCAGCGAGTTTTTATAACGCACCTTTAAGGTCTTAACTGCTAGGCTAACCACAGCATTGGTAAATCCTTTATTGGTAATGGAGGTAAGCGACATTTAAATGGTTTTCTCTTCGGTAATTTCACGCAAAAGTACCGCTTAATTCGAATTTTAAAAAAACCCATTGCCCTTGCAGGTCAAAAAACTTAGCTTTGCCGATAGAATGCTGAATATTAAAGTAAGAAAAAACAATACCAAAATTAAAGCCCAACTCTTTGTATCCAATAGTGTTGCAAGCCTTGAAAAACTATTTGGTGACCTAGTGTCTAAAAGGGAGAACAAGCTTGTTGAAAACTATCACAACGGACAAATTAAAGTAGGCCTTCAAATTAAGAAGTCGAGCAAAAATTCAGCTGAAATTGAGCAATTGAGAGCTCATGCAACTGAGGCTGTCGCTAAGTTTAATGGGTATAAACAAGAGGAGATTTACATCAAATTTGATGACACGGTTACCAAATATCAAAAAGGAGTGGTATTGGAGGCTGTTCTGCTTGCTTCGTACCAATTCAACTTTTTAAAATCAAAACCAGAAGAGCATCAAAACAGTCTACAGCAAATCGCATTGGACGAAGGCGCTATGCCGAATAGTTACATCGAGGAAATTGTAAATCTTAGTGATGCGGTTAACCATACGCGAGATTTGGTAAATTGGCCACAACGGAATCAAACGGCCGAAGATCTAGCAGATAGCTTTATTAATTTATCAAAGGAAGCTGGATTCTCAATCAATGTACTTACTGAAGCTCAAATAGAATCCATGAAAATGGGAGGTATCCTGGCAGTAAATCAGGGCAGTAGCTTTGCCCCAACTTTTAGTATCATGGAGTGGAAGCCCAAAAAGGCAAAAAACAAAAAAACCATTGTGCTGGTAGGGAAAGGGATTGTGTATGACACAGGTGGTCTGAGTTTAAAAACTATGCCGGGTATGGCATCCATGAAATGTGATATGCACGGTGCTGCTACGGTTGGTGGATTGATGTATGTGATTGCTAAAAACAAACTTCCATTGCATGTGGTTGGTTTGGTGCCTTCAACTGATAATTGGGTGGGGAAAGATGCCTATGCGCCAGGAGATGTGATTACCATGTTTGACAAGACTACAGTAGAAATAATGAACACAGATGCCGAGGGCAGACTTATTCTTGCAGATGCGTTGCATTATGCCAAAAAATACAAGCCAGAGATGGTGTTTGATTTTGCCACATTGACAGGAGCAGCAGTTCGAGCAATCGGGGAATATGGCTCTGCAATTATGGGCACAGCGCCAAAAGAGACTTTTGATCAAATGAGGGAGAGCGGAGACGATACCTATGAACGTGTGGTTGAATTCCCGTTATGGCCTGAGTATAGAGATGAACTAAAGTCCAATATTGCAGATATGACCAATTTGGGAAAATCCGAGGCGGGCGCGCAAAGTGCAGGGCAATTTCTAAAACATTTTACAGATTACCCATGGGTTCATGTAGATATCGCAGGGCCTTCTTTTTTGAGTAAAGCATCTGCATACCGCCCAGCGGGTGGAACCGGAGTAGGGGTACGATTGTTGTACAACTATCTTAAATCATTTTATAAGATATGAGTTCAAAATCAATATTAAATGTGGGTATTTCCATGGGCGACCCAAATGGTGTTGGTCCAGAAATCATTATTAAAACCTTGCGACATGAATCCTTGCGCAAGTATTTTGTACCCATTGTCTATGGAAATCCAGCCGTCTTTATTGCTTATTGCAAGCAATATGAAATCAAGGATTTTAGGTTTAATCTAATCAAGGATGCCAGCGAGGCAAAACAAGATGAAATTAACCTGGTTGCAACCGGCAACAAAGACTTTAATCTTCAACCGGGCACCTCAAGTCAGGATGCGGGGAAAGAAGCTTTTCAAGCACTTCAAAAAATGACTGAGCAAGCAACCGAAGGGAAATTGCAAGCACTGGTTACCGCTCCACTTGACAAAGGAACTATCGAAATAGAAGGCTCAAAATTTACAGGACATACAGGGTATTTAGCGGAGCAATTTGAAGTAGAAGATTACATGATGCTATTGAGCTCAGATGAGTTAAAGGTAGGTTTAGTTACAGAACATTTAGCACTCACGGATGTTGCTGCTAGCTTAAATACCGAATTGATCATCAGCAAAGCCAATATGCTTTATGATACCTTAGTGAAAGATTTTTCGGTGGTTAAACCGAAAATTGCGGTATTGGGATTAAATCCGCATAATGGGGATAAAGGGACTATGGGAGAAGAGGAGTCTACGATTATTCAACCTGCCATTGAGCAACTTAAATCAGAAGGCAAACTCATTTTCGGACCCTACCCAGCAGATGGCTTCTTTGGCAATCGCATTTTTACCCAGTTTGATGCAGTTTTAGCCATGTATCATGATCAAGGTTTGATTCCCTTTAAATATATTGCTTTTGAAGATGGCATCAATTATACAGCAGGCTTATCCATTATTCGAACCAGCCCAGATCATGGAACTGCATTTGATATTGCAGGAAAAGGAACCGCTTCGGTCACCAGTTTCATGACCGCACTGTTCGAAGCTTTGAGTATTTGTTACCGAAGAAATGAAAATGAGGATATGAAGGCGAATTTTTTGAAATTTTCGGAACTTAAACCGGAGCGATTTAAAATGAATTTCTCTTTGTAAGCAAATTTTATGAAAATCAGATTAGGAGTCATAATCATGATGTTTGGTTTGATATCTAGCAACTTGAAATCACAGCACCTTACTCCGCAAACCATACCAGATTCTATTGAAAATGTATATGTGAAATTAATGCATTCAGATTCGTTAAGTTCAATCTTTTTTATTGCGGTAAAGCAAGATGTAAAACTGCATAAACATTTGAATCATACCGAGACCATAGTGATATTAGGCGGTAAAGGCATACTAACCTTGGGAGATTCTTCGTTTAAAATAAAGAAAGGGCAAACCATATTGATTCCAAAAGGAACAGTTCATGCCGTAATCGTGATAGGGAGAAAACCACTTACGTTATATAGCATTCAAGCACCAAAATTTGTAGGGAAAGATCGGGTTTGGCTCAATTAGACTAATTTGAAAATACCATTCTTCATAGCAAAACGATACTTGTTCTCTAAGAAAAGTACCCAAGCAATCAACATCATTGCAGGGGTATCCTTAATTGGGTTTGCCGTAGGTGTTTTCGCGATGATTGTGGTGCTATCTACCATGAATGGTTTTGAAAAGTTGGTGTTTGGTATGTACAATGACTTTACCCCTTCCATACGAGTTGAACCTTTGAAAGGGAAGGTGATTGGCTACAACACTGACCTTGAAGACGAGCTATCACAAATAGAAGGAGCCACGTTCAGTAGAACCTTAGAAGAGAATGCTTCTTGTCAATATGGCGATTTTCAATATATCGCTCGGATAAAGGGGGTTGAGCCAGCTTACATTGAGCAAGCTGCTATTGAGAATCATCTAACGGATGGCGAAGTGCCTAGTTTCAAATCGGAAGATAGTGCTTATGCCCTTTTGGGCTTGGGGGTTGATTATCGATTGGGTACTCGTGTAGAAGACCCCAATTGTATTGTCCAAATGAATGCACCAAGACGGGGTGATTATAGTATAAATAGTCTCGAAGCCATTCAGCAAAAAAGTGTGCGACCGGTAGGGGTAATTGCCTATGATGATGCCATAAATAGCAAATATATTCTGGTTCCTTTGATTACTGCTCAAAGCTTATTTGAGCATGAAGGGGAAATTAGCTCCTACGAAATTTACTTGAAAGATGAAAAAAATCAAAGCCAAGTGATCGCTCAATTGGAATCGAAATGGGCGAATACGTACTCCATTAAAACAAGGTATCGATTGCACGAAGGTTTATATAAAATGTTTAAAACGGAAAAGTGGTTTACATTTATCATTTTGGCATTTGTCTTGCTTATCGTTTCATTCAATCTAACGGGCTCACTTGCTTTGTTGGTAATTGAGAAGAAACAAGATATTAAATTAATGAAGAGCATTGGAATGAAAAGTACACAAGTTCGCCAAATATTTTTTAATGAAGGATTGTTGATATCGGCAATTGGTGCTTTAATTGGATTAGTGTCTGGCTTAGCATTTTGTTATGCTCAAATCCATTTCGGCTTTATTAAAATAAGTGGAGCTATTGTGGAAAGCTACCCAATGCATGTGGCCTTAATTGATGTAATATTGTGTTTAGTATCGGTATTGGTAATTGGTGTCTTGGCAAGTATATATCCCGCGTTTAAAGCAAGCAAGTATCATGCGTAAAGTAGTGTTTTTGAATATATTGCTTTGCTTTGCGCTTTCGCTTCAGTCACAAACTTTTCGTGATATGCAACTGCGTTATGAACGCGTTAGGGAAGCATCCCATAGTTCGGATCAGGTTTTGCGCAGTAAATTTGAAGCAGCAGGGGTTTCTTATCCGCCTAAATATATCTATTGGCGGGCCTTTAAAACGGAGAAACAACTTGAACTCTGGGCTTCTGACGATCCATATAAACCCCATAAGCTGATTTACACCTACAATATTTGTAGACTTTCTGGCATGTTAGGCTTTAAGGCTAAAGAGGGTGATATGCAAATTCCAGAAGGAATTTACTACATCAATCGCTTTAACCCCTGGAGCAACTATTATTTATCATTTCGGCTATCTTACCCAAATGGAGTCGATAGTTTCTGGGGGTATCGCCCGAAGCTAGGCGGTCAAATTTTCATTCATGGCGAATGTGCAACCATTGGCTGCTTGCCCATGACGGATAGTATGATTGGAGAAATCTATTGGGCATCGGTCCAAGCCAAAAGCTATCAAGGGTTTATTTCCCAAGTTCCAATCCATGTATTTCCTTTCAGACCTGAAAATAGGGATCTAGCAACCATGCATGTAGAATGGGCGGGTGATTATATTAAAAATGAAAAACGATGGAATAATCTCTTTTTCGCTTACCACCATTTTGAACGAGCACGGTTTCCGGCAAGGGGTTATCACGATAAAAAGGGATTTTATCATTTTGACACCATCCCTCCGCGGGTACCTCGCAAAATAATTCCCATTCATTGGTCACCCATTGTAAATTTTAGAAGTAAAAGTGATACGCCCTATGAAATGATGCGTTCGAAAAGACTATTGCGTCCATTTTTACCCGCGAGTAGAGCATATGTTGTCGATATTACGCGTAAAGAACTTTCAAGTAAAACCAACTATAGATTAAGCTCTAAATATGTTGAAATAAAGCCAGATTCGGGTGTCTGGCGCCCGTATAATGCCCCGAAACGATACCGAAAGGTAATCGATACGGTTTATTTAAATCAAAGTCCATGAAGTACTTGTTTATTGGTTTGGGGAATGTCGGGGCAGAATATGAGCATACAAGACATAATATTGGCTTTGATGTATTGGATGAACTGGCAGAGCAAAGGAAGCTCACTTTTGATGCAGTTAAGCATGGTGCAATGGCAATCGATAAATATGCTGGGAAACAGTTTTACTTATTAAAGCCCAACACCTTTATGAATTTAAGTGGACGCGCCTTTAATTACTGGATGAACGAGTTATCGATTCCCTTAGAAAAAATAATGGTTGTGGTGGATGATATTGCATTGCCACTTGGCAAACTTCGCGTAAGAGGCAAAGGGAGTAGTGCAGGTCATAATGGGTTAAAAGATATAGAACAGACGCTAGGACATAACAAATACAATCGCTTGCGCTTTGGCATTGGTGACTCATTTTCTCCTGGTAGGCAGATTGATTTTGTGTTGGGGAAGTGGAAAGAAAACGAACGTACCGAAGTAGAAATCGCGAAAAAGTTTGCGGCAGATGCATTGCTTTACTTTATGAAACACGGTTTAAATAATGCGATGACTCAATTTAATCAGAAATAAGATGGAAGCAGCAACCCCTAAACATACCTTAGAAATGCAGGTGAGAGATTATGAATTGGATCTGCAAGGAATCGTGAACAATGCGGTATATATTAATTACCTAGAACATGCGCGCCATCAGTTTTTATCCGATCAAGGAATTGATTTTGAAGGCCTTTTTCGTGAGGGGATAGCTGCCATGGTGATAAAATCGGAGATAAAGTACAAGCAATCTTTGCGAAGCAAAGATGAGTTTGTGGTGGAGACCTATACCTCTAAGAAAGGGCGGTTTAAAATTATATTTCACCAAACTATTCTGAACAAGCAAGACCACAGTGTGTGCATCGAAGCAGAGATTACGACAGCTTGCATTGACCTGGCAACCAAAAAGCCGGTTGAAATGAATTGGTAATGGTCTCATAATCAGTACTGTTACTAAGGGATAAGGATTCCTTCAAGACTTTTTCTTATGTTTGTTAAATGAAAAATCTATTTGTGTTAACCATGTTGGGTATAACCCTTGCATTTTCTTCTTGCAGAAAGGACAAAGTTGCAGCCATTGAATTACCAGATGGTTTTTTTGAAAACGATTGGAATGCAACCAAACAATCTGCCCAAGATAACAACCGAAAGATTTTCATTCATTTTTACAAACCCAATTGCGATAAATGTGCAGCTTTCAAGAAGGATATATTAAATGATGCCGAAGTGGAAGCCTATATCCGAGATAATATGATTGGAGCTTCATTGAATACCAAAGAATCGGATGGTAAATCAGTTTCTGAATCATACGATGTAACAGGTCATCCCGGTATGGCCATTGCCGATAAAGATGGAAATCTGTTGGTGAAACGTTTGGGGGTTATTCAGAAGCAAGCCTTCTTGGATTGGTTGAAAGCAAACCAGTAGGCAGAAGAATTTAGGAATTAGTTTTTAGGGGCAAGCCCTTTTTCAATTGTAGTAGGGATAGAATGAGGTTTGTTAACGTATCAAAAAGTGTTTGTCTTGTATTGATAATTGGACTGTGCAGTTGTGTTAAAGAAACACCTACCAGTAATACAAATAACCTTCCCAAAGACCCAGTTTACAAAGAATATTGGCTAGGAGAAGCAAAAGACTACATGTATTTCAAGCACGGTACTTGGTGGGTGTATAAAAATATGCAAAATGGCAAAACGGACTCTGTATATGTAACTTTGAGCAAATTAGATACAACCATGATAAGGGGTACGGAAACGTATTCAAGCCATCGAATTTACACCTCTGAAACTTGTCGAGTTGTTACCAAAAGCATGAAGTACAACAAGTTTTACGATTGGAACTCTAGTTCAAAAAACCCTGACGCTACTTCAGTTTCTGGCCAAGGATTTTCCTTTTACAGAAATAAAAGTGCACCTGGGGGATTTGTTCAACCTTGCTTTCACACACCATTTATTGATAATTTACGAAATGATGTACCATTAATAAATAATGATACAACCTTAATTATTGGAACAACCACATATCAAAATGTTAAAATTTTCAGACCGATCCAGGATGACACATATCCTGACATTTTAAATGAAAATTCAGCCTTAATAATAAATTATTCACAGATATACTATGCCAAAAATATAGGCATAATAAAATACGAGATACCCGAACTAGGTGCTAGTATCGAATTGGTAAATAGTAACATTGTTCAGTAAGAAGGCGTTGCTTTAACTACTAACTACT
>Ga0055584_100003125_pt1 | contig 16370 bp, 14 predicted proteins | sample OSDHelmetaG_FD_58716 | JGI IMG/M metagenome (GOLD analysis project Ga0055584, IMG submission 58716) | Pelagic marine sediment microbial communities from the LTER site Helgoland, North Sea, for post-phytoplankton bloom and carbon turnover... | ecosystem: Environmental > Aquatic > Marine >... | reverse complement strand
ATGTAGTTCATCTGTAATGTTCACACTAAGCGGCACCCGCACCATCTGCAGCGCTGGTCACCGTGAGACCCATGATGTCTCTGTCGAAGTGATACCACGTACTTTTATCATCTCCCATCAACTTGATTTTGTCAATGATCGTTTTGGCCAGGGCTTCTTCTTCGAGTTGCTCACTTACATACCATTGAAGGAAATTGTGCGTAGTGAAGTCCTTTTCTTCCAGACAAACACCAACCAATTCACCGATGCTTTGGGTGACGGCAACTTCGTGTTTATACAACTCTTCAAACAACTCCTTAACGTTATTATAATTTGAACGCGGCTGTTCGAAGGCTGGAATGACTACCTTTCCATCTCTTTCGTTCATGTACTTGACCAGCTTGAGCATGTGGAAACGCTCCTCATCTGAATGCTTATACAGAAAGCCCGAAACGCCGGCATAGCCGTTCTGTTCGGCCCAAGAAGCCATTGCCAAGTAAAAATTACTCGACAACCCTTCCATCTTTATCTGTTCGTTCAAGGCATCTTCCACTCGTTTTGACAACATAATAACATCGATTTTGGATCAAAGTTATGAGCTTATTAGAGCACATACGAATCAGATTCAATGAAAACTCAAAACATATTCATTCTTAATAGCTTCTAAAACAGCTTCATTTGCTTTAGAACCATGTCTAAAAAAACACCGAAAAAACTTAATAAACAAGTCAAGAAGTACCGGAATCAGGTTAGCCGATTCTTTCGGGAAAACCCTTCTTCTCTTGTTAATCACAAGCAGCTCTCTGCTCGCCTCCAGATAACGGATGCCATTGAAAAACAAGTCCTCGTAGCCGTAACTGAGTCCATGATTAAAGACGGCCTGCTCAAAGAAGAGCACAGAGGCAAGTACCGCTGGTCTGGTCCTCTAGACGAATTGGAGGGCTTAATTTCCTTCAATCGTTCCGGAATGGCCTTTGTTGAAATCCCTGGTTACGCAAGGGATGTGATGATTCCAGAACACTACACAGATAGAGCGCTTCACGGAGACCTTGTTCAGATCAGACTCATCAGTGGTAAAAAATCAAGCGGCCGCCCAAAGGGCAAAGTCATCAGCATCGTTGAGCGAGCGCACGAAACGTTTCCAGCCATTATCTTCAAGAATGAAGGCCGGTACTTCGCCATGCCAGATAACCCTAAAATCTCCGTAGATTTTTTCATTCCAACAGAAGACCTTAACGGCGCAAAGGAGGGTGAGAAAGTTGTGGTTCAACTCATGGATTGGGAAAACTTGCGCATGAATCCAAAAGCGAAAGTCACTGACGTTCTAGGAATGCCTGGTGATATGCGTGCCGAAGGCGATGCTATTCTCGCGCAATTTGGGTTTCCACTTCGTTTTCCAAAAGATGTTGAAGACGAATGTGCGGCGCTGAAAATCGAAATCACCAAAGAAGAGATTGCAAAACGCAGGGATATGCGAAAGACCCTGACATTTACCATTGACCCAGCAGACGCAAAGGATTTTGACGATGCCATTTCCTATCGAAAACTTGAAAATGGGAACCTGGAAATCGGTGTGCACATCGCAGACGTCACACATTACGTCAGAGAAAACACCGCGCTTGAAAAAGAAGCTCAAAAACGAGCTGCCTCCGTTTATTTGGTGGATCGCGTCATTCCCATGCTGCCTGAAATGCTCTCCAATCAAGTCTGCTCACTGCGTCCGAAAGAAGAAAAACTGACCTTCTCTTGCATCTTCGAAGTAAATGAGCACGCTCAAGTACAAGATACCTGGATAGGAAAAACAGTGATTTACAGTGATCATCGCTTCGTATATGAAGAGGTGCAGGATGTGCTAGAAGGAAAGGCCGATGGCCCTTATAAAGATGAGTTGGTTCAAGTCAATACCTTGGCCAAACAACTCCGTGCAGAGCGCATGAAAAAGGGATCCATCGCGTTCGAAAAGAGCGAAGTAAAGTTTAAGCTCGACGATGATAAAAAACCGGTAGATGTATTTTTCAAGGCGCAAAAGGATGCCCACAAACTGATCGAAGAATTCATGCTCCTCGCTAACAAAGCAGTAGCCATCAAGGTTGGTAAAAAGACCAGTAACCACGACAATGTAAAACCCTTTGTGTACCGTATCCACGACCGACCAGACCCCACGAAGTTGAAAGACCTATCGGACTTCATCAAGCGATTCGGTTATCGTGTAGATTTCAATACGCCCGACAAAATCGCGGCGTCAATGAACAACTTACTCGCTGAAGTCAAAGGGAAACCCGAACAGAACATCATAGAGATGCTCTCCATCCGAACAATGGCCAAGGCTGAGTATTCTACCCAAAACATTGGTCACTTCGGATTGGCTTTTCCATATTACTCCCATTTCACCTCTCCTATTCGTCGCTATCCTGACATGATCGCACATCGCTTACTGTTCAGTTATTTGAATGGTGCAAACGCGGTCAAACAAGATGGTATCGAAAAGCTTTGCCAACACAGCAGTTTGATGGAGCGTAAGGCTACAGAGGCTGAGAGAGAATCAACGCGTTTATACCAAGTGATTTACATGCAAAGTGCCGTAGGACAAACCTTTGACGGCATCATCAGCGGCGCCACGGAATGGGGCGTTTTTGTGGAAATCAAATCCAACAAATGCGAAGGCTTAGTGCGTTTAAGAGACATCGAAGGCGACTACTACTTCTTTGACCAGAAGAACATGCGTATTGAAGGTCAACGCACAAAGCGAACCTTTACGCTAGGTCAAGAAGTGAGGATAAGGGTAGAGGCAGCTGATTTGGAAAACAGGAGAATTGATCTGAAGTTGTTCTGATCAAATGAGGTTTAAGCGCTGTTGGAGCATGTCCTTGTAAGACCCGCCAACAGGCACCACCTTCTTGTCGCTCTCAAGAATAACATTCGAATGGTCTATTTCCTTGATTTTATCCATCCGGACAATGAAGGAACGATGCACGCGGATGAAATCCTTCTCAGGCATTTTTCGTTCGATGTCTTTCATCGTTGAATGAATGGTATAGCGTCTTTCAGCGGTATTAATAACCACATAGTCCTTGAGCGCCTCGATAAAGAATATGTCTTCGTAGCGGATTTTAACCAGGCGTTGATTAGCCTTCACAAACATCATATCCGGAGAATCATTCTTCTCAACCATGTTGTAATAAAGGTCTCGCTCCTTCTTCACTTCCAAATCTCTTCTGTGCTTGTAGAGCGCAATCTCAATTGCTGTTTGGATGTCGATTTCCTTGAAGGGTTTGATGATATAACCGAATGGTTCTGACTCTTTAGCGCGGTCAACCGTATCTCTATCCGTATATGCTGTGAGGAATATAACAGGTATATCTTGCGTCTTTCGAATGATACTCGCCGCATCAATTCCGCTCATTTCTCCCTTGAGCATAATGTCCATCATGATCAAATCCGGCTCCATTTCCTTGGCTTTCTCCACGGCATCTTCCCCTGAAGCCACAATGCCTACAACCTCATAACCAAGCTTTTTCAAACAAATTTGAATGTCCTTGGCGACAATGCTTTCGTCTTCTACAACTAAAATATCCATGCTCAACGTTAGGCGGTTTTAGAGGTCAAAAGATATAAATATTTCAATTGGCGTAAGGACTTACTCACCATTTGGCTGTTCATCTGTTCCTTTCACTTTCAGTTTGATACCATCTACTTTGATTTCTACCCCAGAACTATATTCAATATTGACAAATAAAGTTCCGTTTCTGTCATACCTGCGCCACTCTCCTTCTTTCACTCCAGAAACGAATTTTCCTTCCAACATTTTAGCACCCGTATCATAATACCAAATGTGTTTTTCCTGTTCAAGACCATCAAAGTATTCGCCCTCAAAGCGCAATGCACCATTCGATAAAAAGTAGTGTTTCCAAATCCCTTGTTTCAATCCTCCCTCATAAACGCCTTCTTCTTGATGATCTCCCACCTCAATAAACCATTCTCCCTCTTCTTTTCCATTCACGTACTCTCCTTTGGTAATCACATTTCCAGCATCTGAATATTCAATAAGCAGCCCATTTTCCTTTCCATTCACAAACATCTCTTTTCTCAGTAGGTCGCCGCTTTCATAAAACCAATTCCATTCTCCATCGACCTTTCCTTTAGCGGCATACTTTCCTTTTTGCTGTATCTGACCATTTTGAAAATAGTATATCCAAGGTCCCTTTTTATACCCCGCTTGATACTCACCTTCTGCCTTCAATACTCCACCTTCATTGTAGTACTCCCTCCAATTACCTATGCGCAGTCCATCCTTGGTCATATTTCCTTCAGCAATCTTTACATCGTTGCGAAACACCTTTACACTGTCAATCTCACCTGATATAGCGTACCAAATATGGGTTCCATAGGCACGACCTTCTCGATATGTTCCTCTGAATTGAATCTTTCCGTCACTGTCTGGATAAAACCGTTCCCTCACCTCTAAGTCCACCAGTTCTTCTGCATCGGTGATCATCTTCCCCTTTTCATACTTATGGGTTATTTGAAGCATGCCTTTCTTGGAATACTCTTTCCAATATCCATTCTTTCGATCGTTCGAATACCTTCCTTCAGATTTCACCGTCCGATCATCAAAGAACTCCTTCCACAACCCTTCCTTATCTCCGTTTGAATCCTTTCGATTGATTTTCTCTTGTTTGATGAAAATCCCATTCTTGTAAGTTGTAATGGTTATGATATCCCCTTTATCGTTGAACTCATAAGCCAATCCATCTTCCGCTCCTTGCTCGTAGGTAGTCTCGGTTTGCACTGCTCCATTGGAAAAGTAGGTATATCCAATGCCTTGCCTTTTGTCTTCAGAATAGGGTGTGCTCGATACTAGAAATCCCTCTTTATCAAACCGCTTCGTAATACCGTTGCGTTTTCCCCCTTCGTATCGGATCTCTTCCAGGAGGATCCCTTCTTCGTTGTAGAATTTCCAGATGCTATCTAGGGCATGTCCTTTTCTATTTCCTTCCGATTTAAGAATTCCCGATTCGAAATAATTTTTCCAATACCCCTCTGGCTTTCCATCTCGTAGGTTTCCTTCACTGGACAAAACCCCACTGTCGAAAAAAAATCGATTGTATCCATTCGGATCAACGGGTAGGTTTTGAGCATCAACATCATGGACCAAAAGTAGACCCATGAAAACTGCAATGAAGAAACAGTATGTACTTTCTTTATTCACTTAAACAATAACTACTATACTTTAAAATAATCTATTACTACTATAAGGGCTGTTAGTTCTGTGCAAAGAATTTTGAGGTTTCATTAGGTGGTGTAAGTTTTCATTTGAAATGAACAATGGATGAACATTCATTCGCTTCACCACTAAGTAATTTACCATGTTATTGACAACGTGTTAGTAGGTTTAAAAGGTATGAGTAGCGCATAACATTTTTGTGAAAAATCGACTCTACTGGTTCATAAACTTGGTTGGCAAAAACAACAACTTTCGGTTGTTCTTCTCAACCCTGAAATACCTTAATTAAATAATTGAAGAAGAATAAAAAACTTACACCCAGTAATGAACAAGTTATCAGAACTAATCTCGAAGAATACATTTGTTCCATAAGATAATATGACATGAAAGTAGCAATTGGTTGTGACCACGCGGGATATGAATTAAAAGATCACTTAATTGTTCTTTTGAAGGAAAGAGGGTTTGAAATCAATGATCACGGCACAAACGGTCCTGATAGTGTGGACTACCCTGATTTTGGACATGCAGTTTGTTCAGACGTAGAAGGAGGTGTGGTGGACTTCGGAATATTGATTTGTGGAACCGCTAACGGCATGGCAATGACTGCGAATAAACACGTGGGAATTCGTTGTGGATTGTGTTGGGCGCCAGAAATCGCCACCTTGACAAAGCAGCATAACAATGCCAATGTGATTGCCTTACCAGCTCGTTTTCTTTCCTTGGAGGAAGGGTGGAATATTACAAGAGCCTATATGGACGCTACTTATGAAGGTGGCCGCCATCAAAGAAGGGTCGATAAGATCGCTTGTTGAGTTCTTGGCTAACGTGAGGTATCAATGAATCGCCAGGTCCTTTCTCGTGCATTTTCAAGAACAGCACCGTTTCGGGTCGCAACCCCTCTTATCCGCGTACCCGCTTTAGAAAAAAGATGGAAGTGTGAACTCTATCTAAAGTGTGATCAACTTCAAGAAATTGGAGCGTTTAAGATAAGAGGAGCGGCAAACTTTGCCCTGCAATTGACCGATGAAGAACGGAGGAAGGGCTTGGTGACGCATAGCTCTGGAAACCATGCGCAAGCCGTCGCATTCTTAGCACATCAATTGGGTGTAAAAGCATTCGTCGTAATGCCAGAGAACTCCAATAAAATGAAAATTGCCAATGCGAAAAAGTGGGGGGCTGAGATCACGCTCTGCGCACCTACAATCGAGGCACGCTTAGCAACGGCGAACGAACTCGCCCAGAGTACGGGAGGTAATGTAATACCACCGTTTGATCACCCTTGGATTGTTGCCGGACAAGCTACCTGTGCGATGGAGGTGTTTTCTGAGATGAACGACGTAGATGTATTGATTGCCCCATTGGGCGGAGGCGGCTTGTTGGCTGGATCCGCTTTGGCGGCGAAACACTATTCAAATCAAACAATGGTAATCGGAGCTGAGCCCGAACAAGCGCAAGATGGATACTTGGGGTTCAACTCAGGAATTAGAGAAGAAAAGGTAATGGCAAATACCGTGGCTGATGGTTTGCGCACCACCGTTGGCATCACGCCTTTTGAAATCATTAAGGACGAGGTAGAAGATGTTTGGTTAGCAGCAGAGGAGCGAATAGTGCCATGGATGTATCAAATGTGGGCTGAGACAAAATTGATCATGGAACCCTCTTCTGTCGTTCCGTTTGCTGCCATGGACGCACAGCAAGAGAAGTTGAAAGGTAAGAAGGTTGTGGTAATCATTACCGGTGGCAATGTCGATTTAGCTCACTTGCCTGCATTTGTTTCCTGAACACTCATCGGTGTAGCGCTCTTAGCAATAGCTTCTATTTCGCGGATCAAAGGAGCTTTATCAAACTGGGGTGCATACGCGTACCCTTCTACCATGTATTGGAGTCCGTTGGCTGGGTTGTAAAAGACTAAACTATAGAAAGGGCCACCCATAAAGTATCCCTCCATTCTCCACAAGCCTCGTATTTCTTTTGCTGTTAAACCTTGATACGTGATCAGGTTTGACTTTGGCTGGAGAAAGCGATCGCTGATGCTCATGTAGCTGTTCTTCGGCCCACTCACGTAAAGTTTGTTGATGCGGGATTTCCACGCGAAAAGGCTAGTGTCAGAAAAATCTGCGGTGTCTGTGTACGGACGAGAGTATATCATCAATCCTTGGCTAATCGTATGTTGATATCCGCCCAGCGGTTTGGTTTGATCTAGCCGCAGCCAAAGGAAATGATCCTTTTCTACCGCCACTTGAAACTTGTCTTGCATAATGACCTCAAGGCCTGTTGCCTCTTGGACCTTATCGTTTAAATCCTGCTTTCCGAAATCTTTGTTTCTACCGATCAAGCGTTCGATTTCTGCTTCGTGAAAAAGATTGAGAATTTGGTTCATTCGGCTATCCAATATACCAGGGAGTTCCTCGAGGTTCTGAAGGTTGATGACGATAAAAAGCTGCTGTCGGGCATACACGTCATGCCGCACTTGAACGGATGTTTCTTGCTTAGGATGTACTTCAATTTTAAGGATGTTTCGATGGGTGTGAAACATGTCGTTGAACCCTTCTTCTTTGAGCTCCACACGCTTGAGTAGCAACTCACCTTGCGGCAGACCGTACATGATTACATTCATAGCCTGCCCAACGGCATCACGGTATGAGGTGGTCCAAACTTGCGAGGGCGCTACAACGATTACCTCCCCTTGATTTCCGCTGTTTCTTGGGAGCATGTCGCGTCGACTCGCCTCTCCACACCCGACAAGAAGCAAAGCGCATAAGGAGGATATGGAAATGAAACGCATCACGAAGTTTTTCCGATGACGATTTTTTGTCCGGGTTTCATGTTGTTGAAGTTGACGTTGCTGTTCCACCGCTTGAGGTCATTTACGCTCAACCCCCGTGCTTTTGCTATATCCCACAGCGTGTCGCCTGGTCGAATGCTGTAATAGACGTTTTCTCCGTCTTCTTCGATCTTGGCTGGAGCTGGTTTTGGTTGTGGGGGTGCCTGACGCACTTGATCAGCGTATAACACAAGCTTCTGTCCTGGCTTGAGTGAGGTGCCCGACAAGCCATTCCAATACTGAATCTGACGAACGCTGCAGCCGTTTTGACTCGCAATTTTACCTAGGTAATCGCCCGATCTAACGGTATAATAAATCACGTCTTTTGGAGCTTCAAGCGAGCCGTCATCTGTTTCGGCTCTTGACGCGATCAGTGTAGAGATTGTGTCTTCATTAGCAATCCAGAGGTTGAGTTTTTCTTTTGGAAGGTACAGCGCGGTATAGTCGTCATAGCCAGGAACTACATTCAGGCGGTACGTTGGATTCAACAGCGCAACCGTCTCTACATCCATCTCTAAAAGTTCTGCGATTACATCAAAGGAAACTTTTTGGCGCACGTGCACGGAGTCGATTTCATAGGACTTAAATCCACCATGCTTCGGGAATATGTAGTGGTCGCCGGCGTGCTCAAAGAGGTAGTTGACAGCAATGAACGCAGGAACATATCCACGCGTTTCACGCGGTAAAAAGGGATAGATATCCCAGTAGTCCTTTTTGCCGCCACTTCTGCGAATGGCGCGAGCAACACGCCCTTCCCCACAATTGTAGGCAGCCAAGGCGAGGTTCCAATCCCCAAACATTTCATGTAGGTAAGAAAGGTATTTAGCGGCCGCTTCGGTTGATCGAACCGGATCGGAACGCTCATCTACGTAAGAATTGATTTTCAACCCAAACACCTTACCTGTGCCGTACATGAACTGCCACAGCCCTGTAGCCCCTGCGCGGCTTCTTGCTTTGGGATCTAAGGCCGACTCCACCACTGACAGGTATTTAAGTTCTAAGGGAAGCCCATATCGATCGAAGGTCTCCTCGAACAAGGGGAAGTATTGATCAGAACGTCTGAGACAGGCGGCGCTCAATTCACGCTTTTTGGAAACGTAGAGATGAATGAAGGCCTCCACAACGCTGTTGTAAGAAAGGTCAAATGGAGTGCGCGCATCCATGGTGCTCAACCGAAGCCGATAGTCTTCCCCAGTGAAATGAGGAAGTGAATCAGGAAGGGCTAAATCGTCTGAGGAATAGAGCTCGTCGGTAAAAAGTAACAGGTCTTCGTAATAGCACAAAATAGCGCTATCGATACGCGCCGCTTCTTCAATGTCTCTCAGTACGAGTATGGAATCTTTTGTGCCTTCTTCAATGCTATCACTCGGCAGCGAGGAGGCTCGAGCGGTTGACCCGAGGGCGCATATTGCAGCCAAAAGAAGGGTGTATCTTTTCATAAAGGTCAAGTGTTGTACACTAAATAGCTTAAGCTCAAAGATGGGTATGAATTATCCGATGAAAGCAAGGGAAAGGTTACCCTTATCAACGAAAAAATGTTAGCCCGCAATCAAATCAACGACGCAGCTCGGAACAATGTTGCCTCATCAAAGGATCGCCCGAAGAGTTGCACCCCGAGCGGAAGGCCGTCGTCGGTTGTTCCCATTGGAATGGTGATCGCTGGATTTCCGGATAGATTGGCCTGCACCGTGAAGATGTCTTCTAAGTACAAAGCGATCGGGTCGTTGGCTTTTTCACCCATCTTAAATGCAGGATGAGGTGTTGTGGGAGAAATAATAAAGTCGGCCTTCTTTAGGATTTCGTCGGTCGCATTTTTGATCAGTCGACGCACTTTTTGGCCTTTTGAGTAGTATGCGTCGTAGTAGCCCGAGCTCAACACGAAGGTTCCGAGCATGATGCGCCGCTTAACCTCCGCTCCAAAACCCTCTGTTCTGCTATTAAAATAGGTTGTCGGAATGTCTTCAGACGCCTCGCTTCGCCTTCCATAGTGCACTCCATCGTAGCGCCCGAGGTTAGAAGATGCCTCTGCGGTGGTCAATACGTAATAGCAAGGAACCATGTGGTCTAGGTATGGAAAGGAGGTGCTGATTACTTCATGCCCTGCGGCGCGCAAAGCGTCCAGTTTTTGAATGAAAAGCTCCTTCGTTCTGGGGTGTAGACCTGGGCTATTCATCACTTCGTCGTAGTAGGCGAACGTGAATTTTTCTTTTGTCGAAGGCGATTCATGTACCGACTTTGAGGAGCTGGTCGCGTCCATGGCGTCTCGACCTGCCATGACTTGATAAACCAGTTCGGCGTCGTGCACGGATTTCGTGAACGGACCGATTTGGTCAAAGCTGGAGGCGAATGCGATAAGCCCGCACCTTGAAATACGACCATACGTAGGTTTCACGCCTACAAGACCACAAAAGGCTGCTGGCTGACGAATGGAGCCTCCCGTATCTGAGCCAAGACTTACCATGCACAGATCTGCGGCAACCGCTGCAGCACTTCCACCAGACGAACCTCCGGGGACTAAATCTTCATTGATTGGGTTTTTAACCGGCCCAAAGGCGGAATTTTCATTTGAGCTCCCCATAGCGAACTCATCACAGTTCAACCGCCCGAGAATGATAGCATCCTCATCGATCAGTCGCTGGATGGCGGTAGCGGTAAATACGGATTCAAACCCTTCGAGAATTTTCGAAGCGGCGCTGACCTTATGGCCTTGATAGCACATGTTGTCTTTGATTCCGACGATGGCTCCAGCCAATTTGCCCACAGGCTGGCCGGAGGCTATTTTGTCGTCTAATCGTTTGGCTGCGGTGAGCGCTGAATCATGAAACACCTCCAAAAACGCGTTGAAGCGATCACCTTCTGCAGCGCGCTTCAGGTATAGGTTGGTGAGTGACGTAGCGGAGACGCTTCCCGAGAGAAGCTCTTCCCTTGTCTTAGAAAGGTCAGTGAATGTATAATCCTCCAAAGTCGGCCCGAGCTTAGTCTTTCAGGTTGTCCTTTGGGTCGGAATCTTCCTTCGTGGCATCTTTGAATTCCTTCATGCCTTTCCCCATGCCGCGCATGAGTTCTGGAATCTTTTTGCCGCCAAAAAGAAGCAGAAGTACTGCGATGATCAGAACGATTTGCCAAGGTCCTATGCTACCCATTATTCAAGTTTATTTTGCGAAAGTAAAAAGAGATAGTGACGTAAATAGAGTTCTCCATGCTTCAACCCATCATTTATCCAGGACCTTCGGGACTTTGAAGTAATCGCTGTCATGCGAGGGCCCGTTTTTCAACGCTTCAGAAGGAGACAATTCCTTGCCTACTTCGTCTTTGCGCAATTGCAGTGTTTCCTCGGTCATGTAAACCAAAGGATCCACACCATCTGTATCTAGACTGTTGAGCTTGTCTACAAAGACAAGCATCTTATCCAAGTCGCGTTTGATGTTGTCTCTTTCTTCTCCGTCAAAAATTAGGCGAGAGAGGTCAGAGAGTTTGTCAATGGTTTTGTCATTTACTTCCATACAATTCAATTAATGGCGCTTCAATGACCGCAAAGGTATCATTGCGCAGGTCACTCACGGTTTTGTCCTTGTAGTCGGCCGGATAGATGGCTGGGTGAATGATTACCCTGGAAGGGCCAGGGCTTCCCATGTTTCGCAAAACAGGTCCGGCTTGGAGGCGCTTAAAGTTATTTAGAAAGGTGACAGGCACGATGGGAATGTTCTTCTCAATGGCCAGCTTAAACGCGCCGTTCTTGAACACCTTTAACTTGGGCGCCGAAGGTGGGATGGTTCCTTCCGGAAAAATCACAATGTTGTGTCCTTTATCCAACTCGTCCTTGGCGCGGTCATAAGCCGTTTTTGCGCCGGTAATACTAGCTCTGTCCACGGAAATATTCATCCCCTTGCTAAAGAAGATGTGGAACAGCGGCCAATTATTGAGCTCCATCTTACCCATGAAAATGAAGTAATCTTTGAATGTGCGGTACATCGTAATGATGTCTACATACGAGCTGTGATTCGGACAAATAATGAACGGCTTATCAGGAAGTGGGGCAAGCGCCTTGACGTCCATCCAGATTCCGGGCATGCTGATCAGCCACCAAGCCCAGCGCTGCATAAACTTGAATGCTGCAGGCCATCGCTCCTCTTTGCTGAGAAGCCAGTTGAGCACTGGGTACAGTAAGATCATGGTACTTGCGAAGAACACAAGGAACCAAACCTTCCAAAGGACACGAAGTGGTTGAAGTAGGTAGTGCATTCGCGCAAAGGTATGTCGATTTGAACGGTGAGAAGTCAAGTTTTGAAGGGAATCAACCAGCGCAAAGGCACAATTCAATAGATCACCGTTACATTTGGGCAAAAATTTACTGATGGCGAGGATTCTTACAGGCATTCAGGCGACGGGCGTGCCCCATTTGGGCAACATCCTGGGGGCGATCAAACCAGGCATTGCGATGTCTAAAGACCCTCAACACGAAGCCTTCTTTTTCATTGCCAACCTACATTCTTTGACCGCGATTAAGGACGCGGAACTGATTCGCGAGAACACGTATGGTGTGGCGGCGGCCTGGTTGGCTTTTGGTTTGGATACCGAGAGCAACGTCTTCTATCGCCAAAGCGATGTGCCAGAGGTGACAGAGTTGATGTGGCACCTCAACTGCTTTACTCCATTCCCAATGCTGGGCAACGCGCACAGCTTCAAGGATAAAAGCGAAAACCTGAGCGACGTGAATGCGGGACTCTTCACTTATCCTGTATTGATGGCGGCTGATATTGTTTTATACGACGCCGACTTTGTTCCGGTGGGAAAAGACCAGCAACAACACCTGGAGATGACGCGTGATATAGCGGGGGCTTTCAATCACCGATACGGAGAAGTGTTGGTCCTGCCTGAGGCTTCCTTTGACGAGCGAGTAATGATCGTACCAGGAACGGATGGGAGAAAAATGAGCAAGAGCTACAACAACTTCCTCAATGTGTTTCTTCCGGAAAAGCAATTGAAGAAACAAGTGATGAGCATCATTACTGATAGTACACCCCTTGAAAAACCGAAAAATCCAGACACCTGCAATGTGTTTGCATTATATGCCCTTATGGGCACCGATGAGCAGTCGGCTGAGATGCGCAAGAAGTATAAAGCGGGTGGGTTCGGTTATGGGCACGCAAAGAGCGCCCTGTTAGAACTCCTTATGGATCAATTTGCAGCGGAAAGAGTAGAATTCGACCGCTGGATGAGCGATAGGTCGGCATTGGATTCTGAACTATCCAAGGGTGCTGAAAAAGCTAGACAGGTGGGTTCTGTGACATTAGAAAGGGTGCGAAAGGTCTTAGGCTACTGAGTCTTTTGGCCGTGCTTTTCTGAGAACTTATGGTATAGCTCGGTCTGGTGATTGGTCAGGTCGATCTCCTTGCCTTCAATAAAGGCTTGTGTCACTCGGTTTGTTATCATGTCCAACGGATCTCCTTCCGAGATGAAAAAGGTAGCTGACTTTCCAGGCTCCAAGGTTCCGTAGCGCTCTTCTACCCCTACCAACTTAGCTGGAGTTTGCGTTAAACAGCGAATAGCTTCTTCATACGGCAATCCATAATGTACAGCAGTGCCCGCTTGGAAAGGAAGGTTTCGACTCAACATCGCCTCCATATCACCATTGGTTGCAAAGGCCACCAGCACGCCCTCACTCACCAACTTTCCCGCAAGCCAATAAGGCTCATCTATAGGGGCGTCTGGATGAATAGGGAGTTTATGAACGCGATCAATGACGACCGAAATGTTGTTTTCCCTCAACTCAGTCGTTACCAAATGCGCCTCTGCCCCACCAACGATCGTTACCTTTTTCAGTTCGTATTTGCGCACAAACTGCACTGCATCGAGAATATCACGCGCCCAATTGGCCCGAATGTAGAGGCGGGCAGTCCCCGCAATGATATCCGTCAAGGCCTCGAAGCGCAAGTTTTCGGGATGTTTGCTCGTCAAAGCTTGGTAGGCCTTAGCCTCCTCAAAATAGGCATGCACGGCTAAAAGAGATGCTTGGTATTTCTTGTTCGTCTTGACGGGGCCCGGCTCAGCCCACCATCCTGTTTGTCGATAGCGCTGGGGCCAGTTCATGTATACCCCTTCGTCTGCTCTGACAGTGGCGTCTTGCCAGTTCCACCCATCAAAATGAACCAAAGAAGAGCTTCCTGAGATGGTACCGCCCTTGGGGGCAATTTGACCCATCAAGACACCATTCGTTCTGACGGTAGCAATGATTTTGGATTCCGCATTAAAGGCGGGAAGTGAGCGGACGTTAGGAAGAAGGTCGCCCGTTTCATTGAAATCATGCGTCGCGTTCACTTGGTCGATCTCGGTCAAGCCAAGGCGACTATCCATGACCACAAAGCCGGGAAAGATGTGTTTCCCCTCGGCGTCTATGATCATGTCGTAATCAGACTCATTGATCCGTGAAGTATTGCCATTGGCCACGCGAGAGAACTCACCGTTTTGGACTTCTAAGTAAGCGTTATCTAAGACCTCACCGTTGCCGATGTGGGCAGTGGCGTAACGAATCAAAATGCGCTGATTCGATCCCGAACCAGGTGTGGGGGTTTGCCCCAGCAAACATCCAGAGATGAAGGTGAGTAAGACGATATGGATGAGCGACTTCATTCTTGGTCGTAGTTTTCAATGATGGTATCGCAGTGGTATTGCTTGTCTTCTTTTGCTTGAATGGCTTGCTTCTTTTGCCCCTTGACTTGAAGCATTTTTTCAATGATGCGTGTTCGCTCCACCGCAATGGCCGTTTGCATGCGTTGCTGATCGTTGGCATCGAAGTATTTTATGCCCTCGATGTATGTTTGGTCGGGGTGGGAGTATACCGATAGAGGGTGGCCGCTCCAAATGACGAGGTCGGCATCTTTACCCGCCTCTATGCTTCCCATACGATGGTCCAAATGAAGTAAGCGCGATGGATTGATTGTGACCATGTTGAGGGCCTGTTCTTCACTCATACCACCATATTTGATGGATTTAGCGGCTTCTTGATTCAATCGCCTTCCCATTTCTGCGTCGTCAGAATTGATGGCGGTTGTTACGCCCGCTTTCGTCATGATGGCCGCGTTGTAAGGGATGGCATCTGAGACTTCGTATTTATAGGCCCACCAATCTGAAAACGTTGACCCTCCTACGCCGTGTTCTACCATTTGAGGGGCCACTTTATACCCCTCTAAAATGTGGGTGTAGGTGTTCACCTTAAACCCGAAAGAGTCGGCTACCTGCATCAGCATTAAGATTTCGGACTGTACATAGGAGTGGCATGTGATGAAGCGTTCTTTGTTCAGAATTTCAACAAGCGGCTCTAATTGAAGGTCTCTTCTTTGAGCGTGAGCAGTGATGCTCGCTTTGGCCCTACCTTTCGTTTCAGTCCGGACTGAAGCCGCGGCCGCTGAGGCATATTCTTGGGCCCGCGTGAAAGCGTCTACGTACGTTTGTTCTACCCCCATTCGGGTCAGCGGAAACCGGCCCTTTGGGTCGGGGGTGTTGGACCGTTTTACGTTTTCTCCAAGCGCAAACTTGATGAAGCCCACAGCGTCGTCGATCAACATTTCCTCCGCGCCGGCGCCCCACTTTAGCTTGATCAACGCGCTCTGTCCTCCTATTGGATTAGCAGAACCATGGAGCAATTGAGCAGCGGTTACCCCGCCGCCTAATTGCCGGTAAATATGAATCGATGAGGGGTCGATTGCGTCCTTGATACGCACTTCCGCAGAGGAAGCTTGCGCCCATTCATTTACCCCGCCACGCAACGCTATGTGCGAATGCTCATCGATCATGCCAGGTGTCACATGCCTACCCTTGGCATCGATGCGTTTGAGGGAGGAGGGATATAAAACACCACTTCCTACCGTCTTGATCTTTCCATTTTCCACCCAGATGTCTGCCTGTTCTAGTCTTCCGGTGTCAGCACAAGTCCACACCACTGCGTTTGTAATAACGAAGGAGTTTTCTGTTGGAAGACTGTCCCACCCAAAAGCACGATTGGGGTGCGAGAGCCTTGGGATGGATAGCATGCTGTTGCTGTCTGCCGAGGTCGCTTCTGAACGCTCAGATTCGGTCGCGGACTTTCGATCTTTCACCGCGGCCCAAGAGACCCACCTCCCTTCTTTATCCGTGCCTTTGCCGTCTGCGATTGTTCCACCTAGGCTAAACTTGCCCGTGAGTTGATAAAGCAAGGAAGGCTTGTCTTCACCCTCCATGATCACAATGGTGATCAGCTCGTTGGTAATCTCGACCCGGGTTTCGAAGGCCGCCTCGCTTCCCTTTGGCTTGACGGTAGCTTTTACCCCTTTTTCATCGATCGTTTTTAGGTTGAGCAGGTAGTCA
>Ga0055584_100003121_pt1 | contig 16377 bp, 12 predicted proteins | sample OSDHelmetaG_FD_58716 | JGI IMG/M metagenome (GOLD analysis project Ga0055584, IMG submission 58716) | Pelagic marine sediment microbial communities from the LTER site Helgoland, North Sea, for post-phytoplankton bloom and carbon turnover... | ecosystem: Environmental > Aquatic > Marine >... | reverse complement strand
AGCTGACCCAGAATATGCGGCGTCAGTTCGCGTTTTACGATAATCGTGGTGGTCGGGTGATTTCCCCGGAAGGTACGATGCGGCACCTCATTTTCGGGTACGCCTTCGGCGCGAACTTCATCTTCCGTTTTTCCGAATGCGAGAGCTTCGGTCTGTGCAAGACAATTGGCCATCAGAAGTTCATGGTGGTCGCGAATATCGTGCGATGGTTTGGCAAAGCCGATGAAGTCGCAGGGAATCAGCTTGGTTCCCTGATGAATCAATTGATAGTAGGCATGCTGGCCATTCGTTCCGGGCTGTCCCCAGACGACGGGCCCGGTTTGGTAGTCGTGGATCGGTCGCCCTTCGCGGTCCGTCGACTTTCCGTCACTCTCCATATCCAGTTGCTGCAGGTAGGCGGTCAGTCGCCAGAGATATTGGTTGTAGGGGAGGATGGATTGCGTCTGTGCGCCAAAGAAGTTGTTGTACCAGATGCCGACGAGGCCCATCAGGACGGGGAGATTCTTTTCGGGGGGTGCTGTCCGGAAATGCTCATCCATAGCGTGGAAGCCGGCGAGCATCTCCCGGAAACCGTCCGGGCCGATCGCGACCATGAGGCTGAGTCCGATGGCGGAATCAAACGAATAACGCCCGCCCACCCAGTCCCAGAAGGCGAACATATTAGCCGTATCAATGCCGAAGGCCGCCACCTCTTTTGCGTTCGTGGAAACCGCGACAAAATGACGGGCCACGGCAGCTTCGTCGCCGAGAGCGTCCAGCATCCAACGGCGTGCGCTGTGTGCGTTGGCGAGCGTTTCCAGTGTGGTGAAGGTCTTGGAGCAGACGATGAAAAGAGTTTCCGCCGGGTCTTTGCCCTCGACCGCCTCGGCGAACGCGGTGGCATCGACGTTGGAGACAAAGTCGAAGCTGATCGAACGGTCACTGAAGGATTTCAGAGCCTCATAGGCCATCGCCGGCCCGAGGTCGGACCCTCCGATGCCGATATTGACCACATGGCGAATTTTCTTGCCGGTATGGCCGGTCCAGTTCCCGCTGCGAATTTTTTCCGCGAAGCCGGCCATTTGGTCCAGTACCGCATGGACCTCCGGCACGACGTTCTTGCCCTCGACTTCGATGACGGCGCCTCGGGGTGCTCGCAGTGCCACGTGCAGGACGGCGCGATTCTCCGTGATATTGATTTTCTCTCCGGAAAACATCGCCTCGATGCGTTTGCTCAGGTTCATGCGCACGGCCAGCGCCTGTAATAAACCGAGAGTTTCCGTGGTAAGTCTGTTTTTGGAAAAATCGACGAAGAGGTCGAGGGCCTCGAGGCTGAGTGCTTCGCTACGGCCCGGATCGTCGGCAAACATCTCTCGGAGGTGAGCATCGGCCAGCTCTTGCTGGTGATTTTGGAGAGCTTTCCACTCGTCTGTTTCGGTGGGGCGCGGGGATTGGGACATTTTCCGAATTCCTTTCCTGAAGAAGGGACAGCGTGACCTCGGCGGGACAATATCTTCTGCGAGTGGATAGACAAGGGGTGTGCTCTGGCGGTTGCCCCGGGATTCCGATTGATTAAGAAGCATGCGCGAGCGAGACGCACAGAAAATTGCCCTGATTCGGGCAGTTGAGGAAGCAGACCCCGAGGGGCTTCTGCTGCGCGTGCGCGCGCGTCGGGCCGCCACCGAGGAGGCTCTCGCCGCAGGTGGCCCGCCTGCAGCACTGGCTGCGCATCGCGCCCGAGCCTTGCTTTCGCAGTTGATGGAGCGAGTATCGGGTATTTCCGGCGTTCTGCGCCTGACCCGGGTTTCGCAGGCGAGCTTTCTGCCGGTTGGCGTTTTGGCTCTGCTCTCCGGCTTGATGACCAATGTGGCGGGGCCGGAGCGTTATATCAGCATTCTCGCCTTTCCTCTGCTGGGCCTGATTCTCTGGAATTTCTTCGCGTATCTCGTGCTGATTTTTTCGGTGTTTCGGGGCGAGGGCGCGCCAGAATCGGTCGTGGAGCCGAGATTCGGGCCCGGTCGAGCCTCGGCTTTCTACGCCTGGGCGGGGGAATGGGCGTGTGCGCGACTCAACGCTCCCGACCCCGATGAGACAGCGATTGTGGCCCGCGCGCTCCCTGCCTATCTGCGTTCCTGGACCGCGGAATTTGCTCCCATCGCGGGATTGCGGATTCGCGCTCTCCTCCACGCCGGTGCGGGGTTGGCCGTTGGTGGTGCTGTGCTGGGGATGTACCTGCGCGGCCTGGCACTGGAGTATCAGGCGACGTGGGAGAGTACCTTCCTCGACCCGGAAACCGTCCAGCTTTTGCTCCAGGTAACGCTCGGGCCGGCGGCCTGGATGCTGGGCATCGCGTTGCCGGACGTCGCCGCTCTCGAGCAGATGCGTCAGCCGGGAGGGGCCGTGATGGCCGCTCCCTGGATTCATCTCTGGGCGCTGACCGCGGGGCTCACGGTTTTGCTGCCGCGGACGGTTCTGCTGCTGGGCTGTCTTTTGGTGGCCCACCGACGCGGGCAGGATTTGCCTGTGGATCCCCTGTCCGGATCTTTTCGGGTGCTCCGGGGTTCTCGTGAGGGCAGCGGGTTCTTCGCGGAGATCCTTCCCTACAGCTACACCTTGCCCCAAAAAGAGAGGGATACGGCCTTGGAACTGGCCCTCGAGGTTGCCGGCCACGGTGTTTCCGCCCGGCTGGGGGAACCTCTTGTCTACGGCGCCGGGACTTCCTTGAGGACCGATGGCCCGGTCCCGGACCTGATCATTGTTGTTTTCTCCCTGGCGCAATCTCCCGAACGGGAGGTCCACGGGGAGTTTTTGACCCATTTGCTCTCACTTTCGGAGGGGAGGGCGGTGCTTGCGGTGGTGGATCGATCGCCGTGGCGTGCGCGCTTCGATAGGACCGAGGACGCTCGTGCGCTAGAAAGAGAGAGGACTTGGGACCGAGTGATCCGTGAAATTGGCCTGACCGCGGTTCATCTGGATCTGGGTACTGAATTACGACCGGAAGACGTGGCGGCTGCCGAGCAAGCCTCTGTCACGGATGATCGAGGGGCATGAGCAAGCGATGAGTACCGTAACCCTGAGCCTGATCTCACACACCAACGTGGGGAAAACGACGTTGGCGCGGACGATTCTGCGCCGTGATATCGGAGAGGTCCTCGATCAGGCCCACGTGACCGAGGAGTCGGAAGGCTTTGATCTGGTAGCGCATGGCGACGATGCCTTGCGCCTCTGGGATACCCCCGGCCTGGGCGACTCCGCGCGTTTGATGGACCGGTTAAAGCACCAGGGCAATCCCCTTGGTTGGTTCCTGCATCAAATCTGGGACCGCTATCGTGACCGCCCGCTCTATTCGAGCCAGCAGGCTGTGCGAAACATTCGAGCTGAGGCGGACGTGATCCTCTATCTGGTGAACGCGTCGGAGGATCCCGGTGACGCGGGCTATGTTGCTTACGAGATGGAGCTTCTTGGTTGGATGGAAAAACCGGTCATGGTTCTTCTCAACCAGACAGGTGTCGGCAAGGAAGAGGAGCGTGTCGAGGTCTGGCGTCAGGCGCTGGCCAAATGGCCCATCGTGCAGGACTTCCTCCCGCTGGATGCGTTCACGCGATGCTGGGTCCAGGAAGGGATTCTCCTCGAGCGGGTCTCGAAACTGCTCTCCGAGGCGCGCCAGCCTGTGATGCATGGATTGCAGAACGTCTGGCAGGAAAGAAATCTTGGTGTTTTCGAGAGTTCGTCGAAAGCTGTGAGCGACTATTTGCTGCGTGCCAGCGGCGACCTCGAGGTTCTGGATGGGCAGTCCCCCGGCAAGACCGAGGAGCGGCGTGCCACGCGCGTGCTTTCCCAGAGGTTGGATGAGGCGACGACCCTGCTGATGGACCAGCTGATCGAAGAGCATGGCCTCGAAGGTCGTTTTCAGACGGTGGCTCGGGACCGATTGCGCGAGGATTTCGATCTGCCCGGGGCCGCCGCTCTCTCGGCTTCAAGGACCACGATCTTGGGGGCAGCGATGGGCGGTGCGGCCGGTGGTTTGGTTGCTGACGTCGCTGTGGGTGGATTGACTTTCGGGGGTGGCGCCGTGGCCGGCGCTCTTCTGGGTGCCGCCGGCGCCGCGGGCCTGCGCAAAGGGTACCAATTCGTTCGGGGTGAGGATGTGCAGCAGGTTCGCTGGAGTGACGAGTTCCTGAAAAATCTCTACCGCCAGTCAATCCTCCGCTATCTGGCGGTCGCTCATTTCGGTCGGGGACGCGGCGCCTGGCGGGAAACCGGGAACCCGGAGCGTTGGAGCGGCCTGGTCGAGGGGGCCCTCGAGGGGCGTCAGGAAACCCTGTCTTCGGCGGTCGATCAGGCTCGGGATGGCGAAGATTCGTCTGTTTTCCCGGACCTTACGAAATCCACTCTTCTCGATATCCTCTCGGAAGGTTATCCTGAGGCGGCTCATTTCCTAGGTCGGGATTTGCAGCCGACGACGGATTCCACAGAGCCTCGGGAAAACCCTGAATGACACCACTTGGAGAATTTTGTGCGGCCATCGAGCAACGCCTCCGACCTTTGTCGAAGCCGTTGGACAGCATGGTGGAGTCGATCCGGAGATTGCCGGAAGAGACTTCGGGGCGTGATACAGGTATCGCGGCCCTCACGGATATTCGCAGCCGTCTCGACTTGATTCTGGACAAGGCGGCAGCCCAACAGGCGTTCATGATCGTTTTCGGCCCGCTGAAAAGCGGCAAATCAACCTTGATGAATGCTCTGGCGGGGGCTTACGTGAGCGAGGTCTCGAGTTTGCCCGCGTACCCCTGCATGGTTTTTGTCGGCGATGCCGGGGAGCGCCGCCTCGAGGTGACCCATTACGACGGGACCTCGCTTGCTTTTGATGATCTCGCGCCGATGAAAAGTCTTCTGGACGAAGCGCATCGCGAGTTGGCGAAAACCCTGCGCGATGCGGAGGAGGTCGGGCGCGATATCCAGCCGGAAGCCGACCTTCCCCGCGCGATCCGCCGCATCGATGTGCGGATGCCGGCGGGGCCGCTGGCCGAGTCGGGGGCGATGCTCGTCGATACGCCCGGCCTCTACAGCCGAATGAAGTTCGGGTATGACGCGATGGCTCGCGAATTCAGAGACAAGGCCGCGAGCGCTATTTTTGTTGTCAAAACCGAGAACCTCTTTCTGGAGCAGATTTTCGATGAGTTCTCGGATTTGCTTCGCCTCTTCAGCCGGATTTTTCTGGTGGTAAATCTGGATACCTCCAAACGAGATTTGGGACCGGCAGGCGAGTTGGCGCCCAGTCTCGAACAGATGGCCCCGGACAGGATTGTCGAAGCCTTCGAGAGCCTGGCGATGAATGCAGAGCTGCGACGAGCATGGGAAGAAAAACGCTTGCAGATCTATCCGGTCGATCTGCAGCAAGCGGCGAGTCGTCGACTGAATCCCGCCCGCGCGGCCGTCCCGTCCCTGATGCCCGATGGTTTCGAGGTTTTCGAGAAAGATTTGCAGGATTATCTGGCTGGACATGAGTTCCTGCAGGCCTTCATGCGCGATACGACCCGACAGGCAACAAGTCTGATGGAGGACCTTGCCGATATCCTGCGCACCGGAGCGATCGCGGAGATGCGGAAGGCCGCGATTCTGCTCGAGGAAGACCGCAGTGCTGCCGAAGTCCGCGAGAAGATCGCGGATGAATTGGTCGGTCACGATTGGGAGAAAGCCTTCGCGGACGTTCGTGAGGAAGTCCGGCGCCTCGTGGGTGAGCAGACCGGGTCGATTGGCCCGCGTGCCGTCAGCAAGGCTGAAGGCGCGGTGTCGCGTTGGTTTGAAAGCGATCAAAGTCTGGCGGATCTGATGCGCCTCGAGATATCTCAGGTCGTCGCGGATTCTCGCAAGCAGACCGTTTCGATTGCGGCGGAGGTGAGCCGCACGGTGGTGGGTAGCGATGTATCTGGAGCGTTGCTGCGGGCGGATTGTCGTCAGGAGACCGACGCCCTGGATCTTCCGGTGGCTGCGGTCGCGCGCGAGGCCCTGAGCCAGGTGGTCGAACCCGCCGTCGCGATTGATCTGACGCCCTGGATTCCTCTGGGGATTCTTCCCGTGAAACGCTCGGTCTGGGATTGGTTATTCTTGCGGCGGAACGCGGCTGTCCGCCGAAGCCTCTTCGGGCCCGAGGATCTGCCGTCTCGTCCGATTCCTGCGGTCACCAAGCAGCGCCGTCTCTCGGAGGCTCGCCCGGTCCTGATGCAGGCAATGCGCCAGCGAATTCTCTGCATCGCGGAAGAATCGTTGGGCAGAGCGACCAACGAAGTCTTTGGTCGGCATGTGGCGGCGGTATGTCGCGCGCTCCGGGACCATTTGCAGGAGCGCGGCCGGAAGGAAAAGAAAATCGCTGCCGCGGCGGCCGTGCAGTTGACCGGATTGCTGGAAGTTCTGGTCGAGGCGGATGCCCTTGCGGCCCTCTCGCAGGAAATCTCGCCGCTTCTCGCTGAGGTCGGTGTTGCCTACGAAACTTCGGTCGTCGACTAGTCGGCCTTCTCTCGTGGGCCGCTCAATCCGGCTCCCGCTTGCAGGGTCACCTGGGTCGTTCCGAGTGGCTGATCCATGCTGTCCTCGAAGTTCACGCTCACCAGATAGTTTCCGGCGGGTAGATGCGGGATGTCGAGTTCGATGCCGCGTCCCATCTCGCTTCGGGGCCCCATCGCCAGCGGGAGGAAGGCCGCGCTCGTGCCCTTGGCCAGAACCTTGCCGCGCATAGTTCTCCAGGTGATGGCGACCTGGCGGGGCTCGATCGGCTCAGGGTGTCGGAAGACGGAATCCGACTCATTGGTCATATAGATGGGAACCCATTGCTTTTGGCGCGTGATCGGGTGCGCGTAGGTTGTGGTGCGTGTGGCCTGCAGGTGATTCAAGTCCTCCGAAATATCGACGGATCCCTTGAGCTTGTAGAGATGAACGTCTTCGGTCTTCTCGATCAATTCGAGCCGATCCGGATCGGCTACCAGCGGGCGCAGGCGAGGATTTTCGTTTATTCCGCCTCGGTTCTGATGAATCGCAAGGGTACGGAACCCGAGAGCGTAGAGTGCATCCGAGGCATTTTTTGCAGGAAGGTTCTTGGCCAATTCCTGAATGCCGTCCTGGACGTAAGTCGAAAAAGAATTATAGCAAGCGGCCGTAGGCTGTCCGTGAAAGCCCGCAGCGGAAAGGTAGATGGGCCCGTCAGCAACTTTTCTCCAGGGCCCGAAGTAGGCGGGGAGATCGAGCACCGAGCCTTCGGGGATTTTCCGGTAGCTCTCTTGCATCTCTGTGGTGAGCCCTGCTGCGCGGGAGTCGATCTGTGCCGAGCGGCCGAGGGACAAGACCGAGATCCGCGGGTGCGTCACTTCGATCAGAGCCAGAGCAAGAATGGCCGTCGCCATAAAGGGACGTATTTTTCTCGGCAACCATTCAAGAAGCACCAGAATTCCATAGGCCGCTAGAAAATCAGCGACGAGAAAAACGCCTACCGCGATGCTGCGAAGCACCCGGATGCCGTCCATGCCGGGAAGGATCTCCCGCAGGGCGAAAATGGGGCTCGGAATCCCGAGCCCCGGTACCGTCGGGATGCAACAGAGAAAGATAGCGAAGCCTCCCGCCAGAAGCGGGAGGCGGGGGTCCACGCCATTGCGCCGCCGTGGTTTACGGATGCGGTCGGCCAGACCCACGAGCAATAGCAGCAGGGTAAGCCAGCCGATGCTCGCGTCGCCGCCGGGGAGAAAGTCGGTCGGTTGGACCAGGACTGTAGAGGCACGCCCTTGCAAGATGCCCCAGGTTTCCCGGGCGTGCAGGTAGGGAGCAAAAAGCCACCAGGCAAATACTGCGGTGGTGCCGCTGAATACGGCAATCTGAGGAATGCGATTTTTCAGGCGGTCCCGGTACTGCCAGAGTAGATCTGCGCCACAGACCCCGCCGAGGAGGAACAAACCAAAGGCCTGATAAAAACTCTCCAGAAGTTGCAGAATCAGAAGCGCGGTGAGGGCGAAGGTGTCTCGCCAGCGGCCACCATAGATGACCCGATGCGCAGCGAGCAGCGCCAATGGCGTCCATATATTTCCAGTGGTGAACAGATGTGCCGGGTTTGTGGTGCGCAGCGGGTGCAGGGCGAAGAGAATGGCGGCAAAGAGGGCCGCCGGAATGCTGCGCGTCCAAAAAAAAGCGAGCGTGTACATCGAGAGCCCGGCGATCCACAGGTGCAGGATTGTGACGATATTGAAGGTGGTGACCGGATTGCGCGAGAGAGCATGCGGGATCACGCCCAGCGCTGCTTCCCCGAACATATGCTCACCGAGGGTGTAGGGGGCGGTCAGCGGGAAGCAACTGCTTTTGGCGGCAAAATGGAGCGGATCCGCCAACATCCGAGACGCCTTCAGCCCGATCATGCCCGAGACCGCTACCTGATCGGCGTGGTAGACCAATTTCGCCTGGCGAGTTTCATGCCGGGCCGGTTCCGGCAGGCGGTTGCTGATATCGGGTAGAATGGACCGATAGACGAAGAGGGTGGCCAGAAGGAGCAGCAGTCCTGCGGCTACGTGTCTCAGTCTTTGGTCCATGATCTCTCTTCGGCCTCTTTCCTCGCTGGCTGAATGCCGGCGAAGCTAGCATATTTATGAGATCGAAGTGCGGATATGAAGCCTATTTTTTGAAGTTCGTCGAGGGCGTGAAGGGTAGATCCAGCGCGCTGACCAGCCCGGGCGCTTGGCGGCAGACTTCCGGGATCGCGTTGACCATCCGCAGAGCTCCCGCCTGAACACCGCCTTTGACGTGGTCGCCTTCACCGCTCGACATATGAGATTCCAGGACCACTGTGGGGTTGCCGGTGACCGTGCAGCGGTGAATGCCCTGGCGCCCTTCGGGCGGCAGGGGCCAGTGTGGCGCAATATCATCGCGCAGCCGATTGACGTGTTCGGTCACGATGACCGGACGACCGTAGGCCATGCCTTCGACCCGGAAGTGTACCGCGGCGCACGCATCCTTGGGGACATGCATCATCGGGGTGTCGAAGGCTTCGGGGGTATAAGCCCGCTCGAAGGTCTCCTCGATATCGTCCAACTTGATCCCGACCCGGTCGGCGATCAGCTGCACCATCTGGCCCCAGCCCGTTTTCAGGATGCCGGGAATGCCGAGAGGCGCGTCGAAGGAGGCGGGTTCTCCGAACCCGAAGGCGAACCCGGCAAGCCCCGGGTCTTCGTAAGTAGCGTAGTTGAAGATTTCCTGGACCAGAACCTGCTCGATCTGATCACTGACCTGAAGGGCCGCCAGCGGAAGCACATCGCCCGAGAATCCGGGGTCGATGCCATTTACAAAGAGCGTCGATTGGCCCTCCTGGCAGGCGGCGGCGAGCGGGTCGCGAATCGCGGGGTCGGCCGATGGGGGGTGAATCAACCAGACCAGGGCCGTCGAAAGGACATTGATGCCGCGTCGGAGAACGGCTGACATCTCGGCAACGGTTTCCATCGGTCGCGGTTCGCCGTTGGCCATGTAGAGGACACAATCCGGTTTGAGGTCGAGGAGGGCGTCGATATCGTTGCTGCCGATCACGCCGGTTTTGGTGGGAAGGCCGGCAATTTCACCAGCGTCCTTGCCGATTTTTTCCGGGCTGAAGGTATGCAGACCGACCAACTCGAAGTCGGGGTGCCGAATCACATGCCGAAGGCTTTCATTACCGATGTTTCCGCTGCCCCACTGAACCACTCGATATGTCATCTTCTCTTGTCTCCTGCGATGGCGGATTCGGGTGCCGATGCCCCCCCGATTTACTTGCTCTCGAACCTGTCAGAGCTCGCGTGCCTCCTGAATAGGGGAAAGCCGCGACGATGAAAAGGCAATGCGTGCTGGGGCGCCGACTTGCTTCGGCGCAGGCTTTCCGGTTCTTCCGTATCCATGACAAATCAGGAATATCTCCATCTGGCGGATGCCTGTCTGGATCGAGTGGCCAACTGGTTGGAAGGTTTGGACCCCGAAGAGGTCGATTATTCGACCACGGACGGGATGGTTTCCCTCGATTTTCCGGACGGGAAGAAATTTGTTCTGAATCGCCAGTCGGGGAACTCCCAGATGTGGTTGGCCGCGGGCGTTCGCGCCTGGCACTATAATTGGTCGCCCGAAAGCCAGGCTTGGTTGGACGACAAGGATCAGCACGAACTGTATGCTCGCATCGCTGAAGTTGTCGGGGAAAAAATCGGCCGGACAGTCACTCTTTAGGGTTTCGGGAGCCGCCCATGCCATTTTCTGACAGCTATGCGCCAGCCCCGGCGTGGCAGAGCCTCGGTGAAGGCTTTTCCGATGAAGTCGCCCCCGCCGAATTCCCAGAACATCGCCTTCGCTTTCGGCATCAGGAATGGGCATCGGCCATTGGCTTGGGTGACCTCACCCCCGATGAGTGGACGAATCATTTTGCCAAGTTCCAACCGCTGCCCGAGAATCTCCTGAAACCAGCTGCCGTGCGCTATCACGGCCATCAGTTTCGCTCCTACAATCCGGACCTGGGCGATGGGCGCGGCTTTCTCTTTGCCCAATTGCGCGACGGCCAGGGTCGGCTTCTCGATCTCGCAACCAAAGGCAGTGGACAGACTCCGTGGTCGAGGCAGGGGGATGGTCGCCTGACCCTCAAGGGAGGCGTCCGGGAGGTGCTCGCGACCGAGATGCTCGAGGCTCTGGGCGTCTATACATCCAAGAGCATTTCTCTTTTTGAAACAGGCGAGTCCTTGTGGCGCGGGGATGAGCCCTCGCCGACACGTTCGGCGGTTCTGGTTCGTCTCGGACATTCGCATGTGCGATTTGGGTGTTTTCAGCGATTGGCCGCTTTGCAGGAAAAAGAAAAACTCGCCCAATTGCTGGACTATGCCATTGCGCATTACGCCCCCGAGACCGCGGCATCACCCGATGCACCGTCAGCTTTCTTGCGCGTCGTTGTGGAGCGCAGCGCGCGACTTTGCGCGTCCTGGATGGCCGCGGGATTTGTTCATGGGGTTTTGAACACGGACAATATGAACGTGACAGGCGAAAGCTTCGATTACGGTCCTTGGCGCTTTGTACCCACCTATGAAATGGGATTCACCGCGGCATATTTCGATCATCAGGGCCTCTACGCCTACGGGCGCCAGCCGGATGCGGTTTTCTGGAATCTGCAGAGGTTGGCCGAAACCCTGATCGATCTATCTGCAGAGGAGCCCATACGTAAAGCACTGGATTCTTTTGCCGAGACTTTTTTCCGCGCCTATCGCGAAGCGATGCTGCGCCGCTTGGGACTCCGAGCTTGCGGCGACGATCGGGATGCGGACATCCTCTCTTTGCTGCGGGCCTTCCTGGAGAAGAGTGGCGTCGGCTACGAGAATTTTCTCTTCGATTGGTGGGGTGGCGAGGCGAGCGCGGGCCGGGCTGCGGCGGGTCCATCGGCCGAGTTTTACGAACACTCGACTTTTGCCCCCCTGCGACAATCATTGGGGACCTTCGAGCCTCTAGATGCGGGACGGCTGAGCGATGACTATTTTGCGGCAACCCGTCCTTGCACGATGCTGGTCGAGGAAGTCGAGTCGTTGTGGGATCCGATCGCCGAAAACGACGATTGGACCGGCTTCGACACGAAAGTAGCCGAGATCCGAAGGATGGGTGCCATCCTGCAGCTCGGGAATCCCTCGGAGGGAGCGGCGACCGAATGACTGGTCGCCGCCTCGGAGCTGGCTCCCGAACGATATATGCTCTCGGCGATACCAGCACCAACACCGCGCTGACGGCGCTGACGATGATCTACGCGACGTTTTTTCTGACCCAGGTGGCCGGGCTCAGGCCGGTTCTGGCCGGCGCAGTCCCGCTTGTCGGACGATTTGTCGACGCGATCAGCGACCCTCTGATCGGACGCCTTTCTGACCGAACCAATTTCGGCGGCGCGCGCCGACGTCCCTATTTCCTCATCGGAGCGATTCCGTTCGGCCTCAGTTTCGCGATGCTCTGGATCGTTCCTGATGTCGAAAGTCAGCTCGCTTTATTTCTTTATTATTCGTTCATGTATTCGTTGGTCAGCATCACATCGACCGTCTGTTCGGTCCCTTATCTTGCTTTGATTCCCGAGATGGCAACGGATTACGACGATCGTACGTCCCTCAATACCTATCGTTCTGTAGGCGCGACCGTGGGCATTTTTTGCGCCATAGGCATGCGGGGGTTTGCGGACTCGCTTGGCGGAGGACCTGAGGGCTGGGGGCTGGCTGCGGCGATCTACGGGGGCGGTTTGGCACTCCCCTGGTTTTGGGTCTACCGCGTCAGCTTCGAGCGACCGGAGTTCCGACGCGAGGAGGTTCAATCGCCGCCTTTGATCACCAGTCTGCTGTCGGCCTTGCGCAACCGGACGTTCGCTCGGCTGGTGTCCCTCTATGTCTGTGGTCGTCTGGCCATGGATCTCGTCGGGGCGATGCTTATCCTCTACTTTACATATTGGCTGGGTCGTACCGAGGATTTTGAGGTCGCAATGCTGGTATTCCTGCTGGCGGCGGTGTTCGGGCTTCCCTTCTGGTTCTGGGTCAGCAAGCGAGTCGATAAAAAGCGCACCTTCATGATGGGGGCGCTACTTTGGACGACGACGCAATTATCATTGTTCCTCGTGTCGCCGGATTGGCCCCGTTGGGTAGGCTTTGCCGGCATTCTTTTCGCCGGCTTTGGTTTTGCGGCGGTCGATATCATGCCCTGGTCGATGGTCGGAGATGTCATCGACGAAGATGACCTGGAAACTGGCGAGCGGCGCGAGGGGCTCTATAATGGACTCCTGATGTTCCTTCGTAAATTGGCAGGTGCGGTGGCTGTGTTTCTGGCACTCGCGCTGCTGGATTTCGCCGGCTTTCAAGATGGCCAGGAACAATCCCCCTCGGTACTTCTGATGATTCGACTATTGGCCAGTCTCGGTCCGGCGCTTTTCCTTTTTCTCGGCTTTCTCGCTGCGATCCGGTACCCGCTCACACGAGAGCGGCATGCGGAAGTTCTGGCCGCGCTCGAGTCGCGTGTCGGAAGGCAGTGAGATGAACCTTTCGCCGAGCCAGCAAAGGTTTGCCCGTTTCGCCTGGGGAACTCTCTGGGCGACAGTGTTGGTCATCTTGTGGGGCGCGGTTGTGCGCGCGACCGGGTCGGGTGCTGGATGCGGAAGTCATTGGCCGCTCTGCAACGGAGAGGTCGTGCCGCTCTCCCCGGGTTGGGAAACCCTGATCGAGTTTGGGCACCGAGCGACCAGTGGAGTCGACCTCCTTCTGGTTGTCGGGCTGGTTTGGGGCGCGCGCCGCGTTTATCCGGCGGGCTCACCAGTGCGCGGCGCGGCATGGGCATCTCTGGTGGTGATGCTGCTTGAAGCCCTGCTGGGCGCCGGATTGGTTCTTCTGGAATACGTGGCTGACAACAAGGAATTGGCGCGCGGCTGGTGGGTAGGTGGCCACCTTCTCAACACCTACGTCCTGCTGCTGGTTTTGACGTGGACTGCCTATCTGGCTTCAGGCGGGAAATCATTCAGCTTCCGCAGCCGTCTGGGGATCCGTCTGGGTTTTGTTCTGTTCTGGGTGGCCGCACTTGGCATGACGGGAGCGCTGACGGCTCTCGGCGACACGCTTTTCCCGGCCGAGGACCTCGCTTCAGGGACAGCGATGACCTTCTCGCCGGATTCCCATCTTTTTGTGCGCTTGCGGGTCTGGCATCCGATCATGGCACTGGCCACCGGCGTTCTGCTCCTCGCGACGATCTGGCCCACGACCATGGCGGTGAATACACCCCGCGCATCTCGCTGGGCTTCCTACCTGCTGGCGCTTTTTTTCGGCCAGATGGCACTGGGGCTTTTGAACCTATGGCTGCTTGCTCCGGTATGGCTGCAGGTGATTCACCTTCTCATGGCGGATCTGATCTGGATTGTGCTGATTCTGTTTGCCGCCGAAGCATTGTCGCGGCAGGTACCTCAACCCGCGGCTCAGCCCGCGTCCTGAGGGCCGACCAGGCTCTCGAGTGCCGAGCGCATGCGTTCGGTGGCTGCATGTCCCTCCATGATGGCCTCGCGCGCATGGTCGAAATCGAGCAGCCGTATTCCTTCGAGGCGCGGTTCGATCAGGATGTCAGCGGGGTCACCGGCCATGCGGCTTCGGGTAACGCGATCCTGCATGATGTTGATCGAGCCGGCGATTACATCGAAAAAACTCGGAGCCTTTTCCTTCTCCGACGATCGCGGAGAGAGGAAGAAACGAGCCGGGCCCTCGATTCGATCGCGCAGGGCGGGTGGGAGTCGTGCAAGCGTATCCTCGAGCGCGAGCGGATCGTCGCCAAAGAAGGAAGCCGGTTGGGTCAGTTGGGTATTGCGGTTGGCGAGGTCACCACTGAGGTTGACGCCAATGACCTGATCCGCGCCGAGTGCTCGACATACCGAAATAGGGACCGGGTTGACGAGACCGCCATCAACCAACCAGGCGCCATCATAGGAGAAAGGGGAGAACAGGCCGGGCACCGAGATGGATGCCCGCACGGCGTCGTGCAGCGATCCATCCTGCAGCCAGATCTCGCGCCCTGTTTCGAAGTCGGTGGCCACTGCGGTAAAGGCCTTGGGAAGTTCTTCTATTTCTACGTCCCTGGCAATTCGACGAAACGCATCGAAGAGGCGCGAACCCGAGATCACACCACCCCGGGCTGGTGCGATGTCCATCATGCGAACCACGTCGAGTTTGCCAATCGATCGTGCCCACGTTTCCAATGCATCCAATTGTCCGGAAACGTAGGAGCCGCCGACGAGCGCGCCGGCCGAGGTGCCCACCACGATATCGGGAGAAATGCCCATCTCGTGCAGGGCCCGCAGGACTCCTATATGAGCCCATCCGCGAGCGGAGCCGCTGCCCAGAGCGATGCCCAGACGCATTCTCTTGCGATGTTTCGATCGAGAGCCTGAAAGTTTATCGTTTGCAGCCATAGGCGCGCGTCCCCAGAATGCCTTCAGGGCGGGGGGCGATGCAACGAAGTTCGTCGATTTATGATACTTCTGTAACCATGGAGCCGCTGGATATCCTGCTGGGCCTTGCCGGCTTTGGTGCTTTTTTTGCTGTGCTCGAGCGACTGCAGCCAGCGGTCGCGGGCCAGCGAGGTTTTCGGAAAGGCTTTCGAACCGATGCGATCTACTGGTTTTTCACGCCTCTGGTGACCAAGCCGCTGACCTCTGTCGTGATCGGATGCTGCGTTGTGGTTGCCGCTCTGGCTGCGGGAGTGCACCCCTCTGCCGAGCATCTCGAGGCCTTCCTGAACTCCCGCGGGTTCGTCGATACTCTACCCGGATGGCTTCAGGTTCTTTCCTTTTTCCTGCTGGCCGATCTTCTCGGTTATCTCGCGCACCGGCTGCTGCATGCGCCAGGACTCTGGCCGATCCATGCGGTCCATCATTCATCAGAGGATGTGGACTGGTTATCAGCCGTGCGCGTGCACCCGCTGAACGATCTTTTTGCCCGTCTTTTGCAGGCGGTTCCTCTGGTGCTGTTCGGGTTCAGCCCGCTCTTGCTCGCGGCATGGGTGCCACTGCTGGTCTTCTACTCGCTGCTCCAGCATGCCAACGTTCCGTGGACTTTCGGCCCACTGCGTTACGTTCTGGTGAGTCCGGCTTTCCATCGTTGGCATCATGCGGTGGCGGATGGGGAGGCCTGTAACTTCGCCTCGATCTTCCCGCTCTGGGATCTTCTTTTTGGCACTTTCTATCTGCCGGAAGGCAAGGGCCCACCAGCCTACGGGACGCCCGAGGAGGCCGTGCCGGAGGGACTGCTGGGCCAGATGGTCTTTCCCTTACGTCGCTGGCGCCGCGGAAGGGAAGAACGGTTGTGAAGCTGGCTCAGAACTGAGCCTGAATCTTGTCCCCGTTCTTCAGCTGGCATTCGCCGACGCCGCCACCGGGCATGCCTTCTTCCGGGTTCGCGAGTTGGAACCGGCAGCGCATGACGGCACCTTGATTGCCGAAGAGGGTGGAGATGACTTTGCCGCTGTAATTTTGCAGGAAGGTCGAGTAGCCGCCGCCACCCATCCACGGACCGCCATAGGGACCCCAATCCGACCAATAAGGTCCCCAACCGCCCCAGCCACCGAAGCCGGTGCCGAGAGTGTCCGCGGTGCTTGTGGATGTGATTTGCAGGTAGCGGCCGGTAAACAACTCGCCACTTGGAAGGGATACCGCCAGCTTGCCGGAGTTGTCGAAGGTATCTTCCTGCCACTCCATGGAAACGGGTTCGGTGCCGGTGCTGCCCGGGACTTCGAGGCGCCCCTTGATCGCGCCTTTCTGGGTGCACGCGACCAGGGTCAGGACGGCGATGGCGGCAAAAAGTGTGTGGCTCCATGTGCGGTACATTTCGACTCCTCTTGTTGTGTGGTTCCCTGCCGTAGTATGGCGTGGGT
>Ga0055584_100003120_pt1 | contig 16386 bp, 12 predicted proteins | sample OSDHelmetaG_FD_58716 | JGI IMG/M metagenome (GOLD analysis project Ga0055584, IMG submission 58716) | Pelagic marine sediment microbial communities from the LTER site Helgoland, North Sea, for post-phytoplankton bloom and carbon turnover... | ecosystem: Environmental > Aquatic > Marine >... | reverse complement strand
CCGCCATTTCTTCGGGGGTTCGAATATGTTCGGAAACGTCATACTTCGTTGTGAGCAACTAGCAATGTTTGACCGGAGGTCAACCGCAGAATGAATCGTTGGTGGCGAGAACCATTGGGCGTTTGGTGGAGCAAGCTGAATTCTCGATGAATGCGCTAGCGCTTCGAACGGGCTTGAAGCTATGCCGCCTACGGCTAACGCTACCGTGGCCAGAAGGACTTGGCTGAGGCAAGATATCATGGCCAACCCCCTTGCCGCCCCAGAGCCGTTAAACTGCTCGGCTAGTGGCGATCAAGTGGTAGCTCTAAACAAGTGCAACTGTTGGTAGCAAGCGGTATGCAAGCGCCGCCGTTAGCGCAGCGGCTCTAGTCAATTTCTAATGATTTTTTTCCTTCGCACCAACCCCAGGACAACTTAAATAACCATGACGCTCGAAGCTTCTGATTCACGCGCTCCAATGGACTCGGTCACGCTTGCAGTGCTGCAAGGCCGTCTAGAGCAAATTGCCGATGAGATGGACGCGACGCTGTTTCGTAGCGCATTCAATCCAATCATCGCGGAGGCGCATGACGCCAGTCATGGCATCTACGACGCCACCTCCGGGCAGACGCTGGTACAAGGGAAATCCGGTTTACCTATATTTGTCGGTGCGATGGCATTTGCGGTCAAATTGGTCATCGATAAAGTGGCGCGCGATGGCGACCTCGCGCCGGGTGATGTCTACATTTTTAACGATCCCTACGAAGGCGGCACGCATCTATCCGACTTCAAACTTGTTAAACCCATATTTCGAGACGGCGAGCTCTATTGTTATCTCGCCTCCGTTGGACACTGGCACGATGTCGGCGGCAATGTACCCGGCAACTACAATCCCGTTGCGACGGAGAGCTTCCAGGAGGGCATGCTTATTCCTCCGGTAAAGCTATATGTGCGTGGTGAGCTGCGTACCGATATTGTCGATATCGTGTGTGCGAACTCGCGCTTGCCCGGCTCTCTGTACGGCGATCTAAACGGCCAAATTAACGCGCTCGATCTGGGCGAAAAGCGCCTGCACGCATTGTTGGACGAATACGGCGCCAGCGTGGTGGATAAGGGCATGCAGGAGTTGCGTGATCGCGCCGCGCAGGTGATGCGTTCGCACATCCGCGACCTACCAGATGGCACCTGGTCTGCGCTCGACTGGCTGGATAACGACGGCATCGTTGATGAGCCCTTACAAATTGCGCTCGACATCCACATCGCTGGCGATACCATGACGCTAGACTTCAGCCGTACTGCGAAGGCGTGTGCTGGGCCGGTAAATATTTCCCGCTCAACCGCTATCGCTGCCTGTTACGTAGCGCTGAAACATATCTTCCGCGAAGTCCCTGCCAATGCCGGTGTATTGGAGCCGGTGAGCTTCGTGATCCCGCACGACAGCTTATTGAATGCCGCGGCGCCACGGCCTGTTGGCGGCTACACCGAGACAATATTACGATTGATTGATGTCACTTTCGTGGCGCTCTCGCAAGCCGACCCTAGCCGTGTAAACGGTTGTGCCTACGGCACGATCAATGCGTTATCTATAGCCGGGCACCGTCACGACGGTAGCCGTTGGGTGATGTTCTCATTCTTTGGCGGCGGCCACGGCGGGCACCCGCACGGCGATGGTCTGAGTCATGGCAATGCACCTATTTCTATGGCCACTATTCCTCCGCTTGAGATCTTGGAAGCGGCCTATCCAGTGCGCTTCACAGAATGGGCGTTGCGCCCCGATAGTGGAGGCGCAGGCGCACAGCGCGGCGGCGTTGGCGCGATCTACGAAATCGAGTTGCTGGAGCAGCGCGCACAAGGCTTTTTGTTTGGTGAACGCGGCCGCTACCGCCCGCCTGGAGTAGTTGGCGGCGGCGCCGGCGCAATGAATAAGTTTTCTTTCGATTCAAGCACCGGTACAAAAAGCCCACCGATGGCATCCAAGATGGTCGGTATCAATCTGAGTCAGGGCCAGCGCGTGCGCCTGGAAACACCCGGCGGCGGTGGCTACGGCAATGCATTAACGCGCGATCCGAAACTGGTGGCTGAAGACGTGCGCCTCGGCTATGTCAGTCCGCAGGCGGCGCGTGATGACTATGCTTGTGCGATCGACCCGCATGGCGTGCTCGATAGCGATGCGACTGCAAGCTTACGCACCTCGCTCACTCAGTCCGACGCAGGTGCGCGCTCATGACTAACAGCAATGACGCTAAGCAAACTGCAAGCATTTCTGCTGCGGAGTTTACGCCAGCGAGCGGCTCAATCGTCGGCGTCGATGTAGGCGGTACATTTACTGATCTGTTTTGGCTGGATAGCAACGGCGCCGCCCACACTGCCAAAGTGCCGAGCACGCGCAGCAATCAAGCGCTTGGCATTCGCAACGGCGTAAGCGCTCTCAACGCGGACCTGGCGCAGCTCGCAACCATCGTGCACGGCACTACCGTCGGCACCAACGCCTTACTTGAGCGCGCTGGGGCAGCAACCGGCGTCATCACCACGCAAGGATTTCGAGACGTATTGGAGATGCGTCGGCGCGACCGCCCGCACACCTGGGGCTTATGGGGAACTTTCAAACCCGTAATTCCGCGGGACATGCGCGTCGAGGTGAATGAACGCGTGCTCGCAGATGGCACTGTGTTGCAAACAGTTGATGCTGAGGAAGTTCGCGCAGCCGCGCAAACGCTACTGGCCCGCGGTGCGCAGTCGTGCTGCATCTTTTTCATCAACAGTTACGCCAACGATGCGAACGAAAAAGCCGCCCTTGCCGCCGTGCTTGAAGTTTGGCCAAACGAACATCTGACCACGTCATCGGTCATTTTGCCCGAGATCCGCGAATTCGAGCGCGCCTCGACTGCGTCTCTGAATGCTTATCTGCAGCCGGTCATAGGCAGTTATCTAGCGAGCCTCGATGCTGGTTTGCGCGAATCTGGCTTCGCCGGTGAGCTACTAATTGTGCAATCAAACGGTGGCGTGATGACCGCCGAGACCGCCCGCGCCCTGCCAGTGCGCACCGCATTGTCTGGCCCCGCCGCTGGGGTCATCGCGGCTGGGCGCATCGCCGCGACCGCAGGACTCGACAACATCATTACCTGTGACATGGGCGGCACTAGCTTCGACGTGGCGGTTATTGCGAACGGCGAAAGCGCGCTCGCAGCACAAACCTCGGTCGATTTTGGCATGGTCATCCGCACGCCCATGATCGAGATCACCACCATTGGCGCTGGCGGTGGGTCGATTGCTTGGGTAGACCGCGCAGGGCTGCTGCAAATTGGGCCGCAAAGCGCCGGCTCAGATCCGGGACCCGCATGCTACGGACGCGGCAACGACGAACCAACCGTAACCGATGCCAATCTCGTTTTGGGGCGCATCAATGCGCAGCGCCCCATCGGTGGTGGCAGCACGGTGCTTGGCCGTGATGCAGCAGCCAGCGCTATTGAGCGTTGCGTAGGCGTGCCGCTAGGCCTTGATACCATCGCCGCTGCGGAAGCGATCGTGCGCGTTGCCAATGCCAGGATGGCTGGCGCAATCAGACTCGTTTCGGTGGAGCGCGGTCATGACCCAAGCCAATTCGCGGCGATGCCATTTGGTGGCGCAGGCGCATTGCACGTCGGCGCGCTGGTCAAAGAGGTAGGGCTTGGTCGCGCCTTGGTGCCACGTTTCCCAGGTGTCACAAGCGCGCTCGGCTGCGTGCTTGCGGACATGCGTCACGACCACGTGCACACCATTAATAAGTTGCTTAGCAAGCTCGATGTCGCAGCACTTGATGCAGAGATGGTGGCCAGCGCTAGAGCCGACTTAGCCTTGCTGACAACCGCCGGCGTCAGCTTCGATGCGCTGGAAACGCGCTTTGAGTTGGACATGCTTTATGTCGGCCAGACGCATACGGTGGCGGTGCCGCTACCGCTTGCTAACCTGAGGCCTGAGGACCCAACCACCGGGATCACGAGTGCAACGATCAGGGCCGCTTTCGAAAGCGCCTACCGCGCTACCTTCGGGCGCCTATTGGATGGTATCGCAATGCGCGTGATGAATTTGCGCGTGGCTGTTATTGGTCGCCGCCCGCAATTCGACCTGGCCAAGCTCGCACCAACGCAAACCGGCGTTCTCGAAGCGTCACTAACCGGCAAGCGCAAACTCTGGGCAGATCAGCAATGGCACGACGCGCCAATCTACGATCGCCTGTCAATGCCGGTTGGCGCAAAAGTTAGCGGACCAGCGGTGCTCGAACAAGCCGACGCCACGACCTACCTGGACCCAGGCATGACGGCAACTGTAGACCCGCTCGGTAACCTTATCATTGAACGCAGCATCATTGAGCGCGGCATCACCGCGAGCAGTAACTAACGGTGTCTGATGCTGCGCGCGCGCCTCTTACCGACGCCATCGCCTCTGCGCGCGGCATCAACTTTGAGTTAGACACGGAAATGCTCATCATTGGTGCGGGTGCGTGCGGACTAAGCGCCGCACTCACCAGCGCTGATGCCGGGGTTGCAGCCTTGGTGTTAGAGCGCGACGCCAGCCCAAGCGGCTCCACCTCGCTCTCCTCTGGCATGATCCCGGCCGCTGGCACGGCCGCGCAGGCACGCGCGCAGGTGCATGACTCGCCCACACTGATGGCGCAAGACATCCAAGCAAAGGCCAAGGGTGAGGCACCGCAGCAGTTGGTGGCGGCGCTCGCGAGCGCCTCGGGCCCATGTGTAGATTGGCTGGCCGAAACGCATGGCATCGAGCTCGAATTAGTCGAAGGATTCTTATATCCGGGTCATTCCGTCGCACGTATGCACGCGCCAAGCTCTAGAACCGGCTTAGAACTTGAGGCCCAATTGCTAAACGCATTCGCCAATTGCGAAGCCGAGTTGGTCACGTCTGCCAAAGTAACCACCCTATTCGCAGACACTGAGAAACGCGTAGTTGGTGCCGAATGTGTGCGCCCGGACGGTCGCAGTGAGCGTATCGGCTGCAAACGTTTGCTGCTTGCGTGCAACGGTTTTGGCGGCAACCCAACGATGGTCGCAGCGCATATCCCAGAAATGGCGGATGCCCAATATTTTGGCCATCGCGGCAATCAGGGAGACGCCGTGCGATGGGGTGCAGCGCTCGGTGGCACAACCGGCGCAATGGGCGCATATCAAGGCCACGGCTCTGTTGCGACGCCACATCAAATCTTAATCACCTGGGCATTGATGATGGAGGGCGGGGTCCAGATCAATGCACGCGGAGAGCGCTTTTCCAACGAGCACGACGGCTACTCGGAACAAGCCGTGCGCGTGCTGGCCCAGCCTGGACGCATGGCATGGAACGTTTTCGATGCTCGATTGCATGCGCTCGGCATGCAGTTTGAGGACTATCGAGCCGCGTGCGCACAAGGTGCGCTTAAAACTGCGCAAACGAGCGCGGAACTGGCGCAACTACTTGATGTTCCGGCGCAGCCCTTAGAACACAGCATCAATGCAACGCATGGCGCATCTGAGTGCCAATTCGGCAGAAGTTTTGTTGCAAAGCCGGGACTAGAGCCGCCGTATCATGCAATCCAGGTGACCGGCGCTTTGTTTCACACTCAAGGCGGATTGCGCGTTGACGCGCATGCGCGCGTGTTAAGCGCGAACGGCACCGCACTGCCAAATTTATATGCTGGCGGCGGTGCCGCTTGCGGTGTGTCTGGCGACCACGTCTGGGGTTACCTCTCCGGCAACGGCTTGCTCAGCGCAGTAACGCTCGGGCGTCTGGCCGCGTTGCATCGCAACGCGTCCGCGGCGGGAGGATAAGTCTTCGCTTAGTCGTGCCCTTCAACCAAAAACATGGTGCCATGCGACGCGGCGTGGCGTAGCCCTACAACGCCTTGATATTCTTCTGAGTAATACCAAGCCTTGGCCTCGTCAAAAGTTGGAAATTCAAGCACCACGGTGCGCGGGAGCGTCGGCTCACCTTCGATGGTTTCCATTTTCCCGCCGCGCACAAGGTAGGTGCCACCGTATTGTTCAATGGATTTTGGCGCCTCCGCGCGATAATTAGCGTAGCTGTCCATATCGGTTATATCGATTTGCCCGATCACGTAACCCTTTGCCATCTTTGCTCTCCGTTTAAGTTGTCAATGTATTGATAATTTTTCTACGTGGCACCGGCAACAGGGCGCGCGGTAGCTTTGGTTGCGAGCCGCCACAAGCGCCGTTCATGCGGAAAATAATCTGCCACCGGATAATGCAAACAATGCGTGTTCTCCCACACCACTAGCGTATTTTCGCGCCAGCGCAGCCGGAAATGAAACTCCGGGCGGCCCGCGTGCGCGTATAAAGAGGCCAGTAATGCTTGCGCTTCAGGGTCATCTTCAAGCCCAACAATACTGCGACAGTAAATCGGCACATTGACGAACAAGAAGCGCTTGGCGTTGTCCGGATTGGTACAAACCAAGGGATGACGCACCGGTGGGCGTGAGGTCATGCGTTCGAATTCCTGCGGCGTAAAACGCTTCGCCGAATTCTGCGTTTCGGTTATTTTATGATTTGTTTGTAAATGCTCAATGCGTGCTTTAGTCGCGTCATCCAAGCCTGCGTACGCAGCTTCCAAATTGGTAAATAGAGTATCGCCACCGAGCGCTGGAAGTAGCTTTGCGCACAAACTCAGCACCGGCGTCGGCTGCTCTCGATATGAGTAATCCATGTGCCAAAAATTAATCGTCTGGCGCTCAGTCGCACGCACGTGAATCGCCCCAAGCTCGGCAGGATGACCATCCTGAGGTATCAGATCATCGGCCACCACTTCGCCAAAAGTCGAGACAAAATCAACGTAATCGGCCGAGCTGATGTCTTGGTCTCGCAGTACCAGAACCTTGTGTTCAATCAAAGCATCGCGCAGCCTGGCGCGCTCCGATTCGCTCACGCGACTCGCGTCAATATTGTGAATTTCTGCACCAACGTTTGGCGTTATCTGAGTGATGTTCATTGATGCGCCTCCCGCGCTCACCTTTGCGCTTCAGTGTTGTTGGCCAGCATTGTGCGTCTGATACACGCTCTAGGGGAATAGCGAAGAAGCCTGGCACGCATAACGCCAAGCTCAGAGCACCATCATGCGCAGCACAATTACGGCCGGTAACAGCTGAGATGCGCGCGATTGAGCGACCGCTTCGAACACGCCCGGCAGTATCCAATGGTACTTTGATAACAGTCTTTAACAGGAGAATAGCGATGAGCAAGGTCACCCCTATCATGCTTGCGGGTCAAATGGAGCCAGTTAGCCACTACTGCCATGGCGTTCGCGCAGGCGATCGTCTTTGGATCTCAGGGATGGTTGGCGTCGCAGCTGACGGCAGCATACCGGAGGATACGGTCGAGCAGTTCAAGATTGCGCTCGATGCCGTCGACAAGGTGCTGCGCTCGCAAGGTGGCAAGCCGAACAATATCGTCAAGGTACAAGTATTTTTGACTGACATCAGTGATCGCGCGCGCATCAATCCGGTACGTCAGGCGTACTTCGGTGAGCATCGCCCGGCGTCGACGCTGGTTGAGGTGTCAGCTCTGGTTGCACCAGAGATGAAAGTAGAAATCGAGGCTGAAGCGGTGCTCGATGACTGAAACGGCGCGCCAGCCGCGCGCAGCAGTGCTGCCAAATGCGAGCGTGCTTAGAGCGCGCTCGCCACTGCCCAAGGTCGTCAACCTTGGGTGGGCTACCTTCGGCGCTGGTAGCGCTGGAGCTACGAGCTATTAGCGTGAAAAGACGGTATCCGCTTCGATTTGCGCAACATTCTCAGGGCGCGAAAACGGCTCCGGCGCCGCCTCAGTGCCGATACGCTGCTTGCCGATAGCACTAAAAAAGTCGCTCAATCCGCCTGGCATCAACACCCAGAAAAAGCGTAGTGGACCTTCTCCCGTGTTGGTGAACTTGTGCTTTTCCGTGCTCGACAGGTACAGCGTTGTGCCTGAGCACATCGGATGCTGCTCGCCTTCGAGCTCCGCAATACCTTCACCTTCCATCACCAAGATCAGTTCTTCATGCGCATCGTGAGCGTGCTCGCGAACAAAACAACCAGGTGCGACTTCTTGAACACCAGACTCAAACGGGGTCGCGGTCTGCGTGCGGTGTTTGGACACATGGACCTCGACAAAGCCATTTGCAGGCACTGGCTGCCAGTAGCTCTCGGCCGCGTTGGGCTGGACTGCGAAGGAGCGTTTTGCTGATGACATGGCGTTCTCTCCCGAAAACTAAGAATGTGGGGCCAATCATACGAGCTTGCGCCATGCAGCGCACAATCTAAGCTGTCAAACTCAGCAACCTCAGCCGGATCATTATTGGGGTATCACACTTGCGTAAGCTCTTGCGTATATTCAGCGCTTCCATCGCCGCGGCACTCATTTGCTCTGCACCAGTGCATGCGGCTTGCCTGCAGCCCTTGCAGCCTTGCCCAGACTCGCCCAACTGCATTGCAACTAACGACCCAAACCCAGACCGCCGGGCACCACAAATTACGCTAGCGCCTGAGGCGAGCGATACTTGGGCGCAGGTACTCGCCGCGGTGCTGAAATTTGAGCGCGTGGAAATTGTTCAGGAAACCCCGGGATATCTGCACGCAACGGTGACCAGCTCACTCATGGCTTATGTTGACGACCTAATTGTCATGACTTGCGACGGCGGCACCACACTCGGTGTGCGTTCCAGTTCACGCGAGGGGTATTGGGATATGGGCGTCAACGCGCGACGCGTCGCTACGCTGATCGAGCGTCTGCGGGAAAGCGCGGCTATACAATGACGCACGATGTTCTCCGCGATTCTCGTATCGACGCTTTGTCACTCACTAATCGCCGCTGCGAAGCCCGCGCCGTGCCCGCGTTACATTTTATCGAATACAAGCTAGGGCCACGCCATGACAATGTCATGAGCGCAGTCAAATCCTGCAACTGCGATCCCCTCAGCGATAAGTAATATGCCGTACTTTGCTGAACAGGCCACCACCCAAAATTGACGACGGCATAGATGCGAGCGTGCGCTAATTTAGTCAGCGAAGTGGCTAACAAAGGCTTTCATGTGGCGGGGGTTTTTTGCGTGGAAATTTCGATAATGATGTTGGCCAAGCTATCGACTTTCGCAGTCGCATCGGGTCCGATCACAGTCGTGGATTCACGCTCTTCGAAAACCGCCGGACCGCTGATTAGAGCGCCGGAGACGAGCGCATAGCGATCATAGACCTGCGCGGTGACCCAACCAAAATCTGCCATGTATATTTTGCGCTCACCCTTGTGCGCGTTAATTCCGCCGGATGCCGTCGCGATGCCATCTTGTGCATCTGCGCCACCACCAACTTGGCTAAACGTTGTCGCGACACGCGGTGCCGGCGCGCTCGCTTGCAAGCGCCAACTCATGGTCTCAATCGCAACATCCTCAACCCGCCGCTCGAACACCGCGGCATAGCTCTGAAAGAAGCGCTCGGTGAGTTGCGCCAGATGTTCGCCACTCAAGACATCATTGGGAACCGGTACGGAGATCTCGAAGCCTTGCCCGACATGACGCATATCGGCGCTGCGCTCAAACACAATTTCATCCACTCGCGCGCCAGCCTCTAACAGCTGAGCTGTTGCACTTGCTTCCATCTCACTGAACAAATGATTGACGAAGGCAAAATCGAGTTTGTCGAGGTTGCTCACATAAGAGCGCACATCGTCGACTGCCGGCGGTGCCACCAGAAATCCAAGCGCTGAGGTCACGCCTGCGCCAGCCGGAATAATGATGCGATCAATCTTCAGTCGTCGGGCTAGGCCATAAGCATGTACCGGCCCCGCACCGCCAAACGCAATCATCGCGTAACGACGCGGGTCACGGCCTTTTTCCGCCATGTAGCGCCGCGTAGCAGCGGCCATGTTTTCGTTCACAACTTCATGAATTCCGGATGCAGTCTGGTCACGATCGGTCCCCAATTGCGCACCGAGCCGATTGACGATTACATCCTCTAGCTGCTCGTGCGCAAGAGGCATTTCGCCGCCCAGGAAATAGTCCGGGTTCAAATATCCGAGCAGTAAGTCGGCGTCCGTTACCGCTGCCTCTGTCCCGCCTTGGCCATAACATACAGGCCCGGGCACGGAGCCTGCGCTACGTGGCCCTACTTTCAATAAACCCATGCCGTCAACGCTTGCGAGGCTGCCGCCGCCGGCGCCAATTTCAATCATATCGACGACCGTGATCTTCAGAGGTATGCCGGAGCCTTTGCGAAACCTGCGTACCCGACCTGCTTCGAACTCATGCGCGCGGCGCGGTTTACCGTTTTCGATCAAACAAATCTTTGCCGTAGTGCCGCCCATGTCGAATGAGATCAGATCCGACTCGCCCAACAAAGCGCCGTAATGGCAAGCAGCCATTGCGCCGGCAGCAGGCCCTGATTCGATTAGGCGAATAGGAAACTCACCGGACTGCTCAACGGTCGCGATACCACCGCCGGACAACATGACATGCAGCGAGCTGGTGAGACCCATATCTGTCAGCTGAGTTGCGAGCGCGCGCAAATAGCTACGCATCATTGGTTGCACATAGGCGTTCGCGCAAGCGGTACTGGCACGCTCAAACTCGCGAATCTCCGGTGCCACAGCGCTCGATAGTGTTAACGGCAGTTGCGGATACAGATCGCTGATAATGGCACCAGCCAATTGCTCGTGCGCGGGATTGCGATATGCGTGGATGAAACACACAGCAATTGCTTCAACCCCGTGCACTTCTACTAATTCCCGGGCACAAGCCGCGACGCGCTCGGTATCGAGCGCAACCAGCTCATTTCCATGTGTATCAATCCGCCCTGCGACAGTTAAACGCCGCTCACGCGGCACTAAGGTCGGCGCCGGTTGCAAGAACAAGTCGTAAAGGTCGTAACGGATCTCGCGTCCAATTTCGATTGCATCACGGAACCCCTCAGTCGTCACCAAGCCAACTTTGGCACCAGTGCGCTCAATGACAGTGTTGGTCACCAAAGTGGTGCCGTGCACAATGCCACTCACATCCGAGACGGGTACATCGGCTTCAGCCAATAGCCGCGTAATACCTTCGACAATTGCACGACTCGGATCATCTGGCGTCGTCAGGCGTTTGCCGGTGTAGAGCTGACCGCGCCCACTGTGCGCCAATACGAAGTCGGTAAAGGTCCCACCTACATCTACACCTATGCGCACAGAGCTCATTTGCTTAGCGCCTCAGTGTTGCTACCGGCACTAATCTCGTCAGACGCGTTGGCATCATAGCTGTAGTCGTTCTCAGCAAGCTCCAGGCTGATGTAGCCATTCGCAATGTCGCTAGCAATTGCCTGCGCACTGCGTGCAGTCGGGTCTCCATAGCCGCCACCGCCGGCATAGCGCAACACTAAACGCTCGCCCGGATGTATGCGCGTGCGCGACTTCGGATGCGGGTTATTCTGGCCGTCCAATTCGATGCCTGAAGTGGCGCCGGCACCGCCGCCCAACATGCCGCTTGCTGGGTATTTATGACGGTCAGATAACAATGACAATTGCATCGGCACATCGGATCGACTTTCCACGATGCACTCCTGCCCCAAGCCACCGCGATATTCACCCGTGCCGCCGGAATCTGCTCGCAGTTCTTTTTTCCACACCACCAGCGGCGCAACACTCTCGAATGCTTCAATACTTCCAGCGCCGGCGTTGGTTGGAAATGCGGTGGTCGCGAGGCCGTCGTTGTGCGGCGTTGCACCCATGCCGCCACTGGCAAACAGGATTTGCGAAAAACGACTGCCATCATGCTTCTGGCCACTGAATACGGCGCGCATTGTCGGCGCACCGCCGCACTCGGCGATCACCTTTTCAGGCACCGCCTGGGCCAGCGCTTTGTAGATAACGCCCGCAAGTAGATGGCCGGTGAGTTGGCGCGCGTTACACGGTGCGGGAAAACGCGGATTTAAAATGGAGCCCACTGGCGCAGTGACAGAAATCGGATGGTACGAGCCTTCATTACGCGGTGTTTCTGGGTCGAGTGCGCATTTAACCGGATAAGCGGAATAGGCGTCGGTATAGTTCATCACGCAATTAAGGCCACGGTTTATCTGCGCCGAAGTGCCCTCGTAGTCGATATGCAGTTGGTCACCGTTCACATGTACGGCACACTCGATATGTGTCTCATCTTCGTCAAAGCCATCTGCATCAATGGCGGCGCGGTAGATGCCATCAGGCACTTCAGTTATCGCTTTACGCATCGCATGATCGGCCCGCCCAATCAAGGTAGTCGACAAGGCCCGCAGATCGACCATGCCGGCATCATCAAGAAATTCTTGCAGTCGCCGTGCGCAAACCTGATTGGCCGTGACCTGCGCTTCGAGATCTCCTAACACCTGATCTGGCACACGCACATTGCCAAGCAGCAACTCGCGCACATCCATGTTGGGCTCATGCTCACGTAGCCATTTTACCGGCAGGATACGGATCCCCTCTTCGAACAACTCGCCGCAATCAGCTGACCACAACGATCCACCAATGTCAGGCGAATGGGCAATCGAACCTGAGAACGCGACCAACTGATCGTTGTAGAAGATCGGCATCACCATGGTTATGTCAGGCAGATGCCCAGTGGCTAACCATGGGTCATTGGTGATCACACAATCACCGGGTTTCCAGGTATCGCGCGGATACTTTTTTAGGAAGTGGCGCAGTGTGCGCGGCAAAATACCGTTGAATGAGGCAATCCCGCCGGTGTTTTCTGCCAGAGAATTGCTGTCAACATCCATGAGCACTGTCGCAAAGTCGTTCGACTCGCGCACGATAGTGGAAAAAGAAGTCCGCAACAGCGCCGCGGCCGATTCATCCGCAATGGAGATTAGGCGGCTCCAGAATATTTCGAGCGTAATTGGATCAAATTCTGCCACGCGCATTGTTAGCTCCACTATTCATACCGTTGCGGCGATTAGCAGCTATCGTGCGGCAAGGCTGTGGTCGCGAGCAAGGGCTAATGTACTAACAATTTCTAGCCGTCAACTTGAGCTTAAGCGCGCGGCGCGCGGACCATGCCACGTTCACAAGCCATTGGGCACTAGTTCTAGACGATAACCCTTCCAGATTTGCGGCAGCGTCGCGCGCAAAGCAAACAGGCTACATAGCAGCGGCACAGTGTTATTTGAGAGGTTCAGGTAAGGCTGAATGGAGCTCATCGGAAACCCAAGCACGGTTGCGCCACCGCCGAGGATAGCGCCAATAACCGCGCTCACGAGTGCCGAGTACAGTAGGCAACGCCAGGTCAGGCTCCACCAAATTCTTGCCTGCACACGCCAGGACTCCAACGAACTATCGTCAATAACTGCTAGCGTTGGCGGGTTAGCGACATGGTAAGGGTTGTATTGCATCATTCTTAGCCGACATTTGTTTCGCCTGTGGCGCTGGGCCAGTAATAAATTAAAGCCAGAAGCGCCGGGTACATCCATGTTCCCAGGCGAAACTGGAGCAAACTGAAGGCGGCCCTATGCGGCCACGTCTTTTGGCTGCCATGCAGCCGCAATTACCTGCTGAACTTGGGATTGAACGTTCGGGTCTTCGAATGCAGCTATGTCTGGCGCACCGCCGCCTGAGAACTGCGCCATCGCATTGACCAACATATGGATGCCAGCGTCGTTCAGTGTATAGCCGCTAGTCGTGGATATTTCTTCAGGGCGATCCCAAATACCCGATTGCCAATTGCGTAAAGACACTTGGTCATCCGTTCCCATGACGTTAAAGACGAGGCGCGCTTCGTTGTCGTACGAGAGCCAGAGGTCGCGATGATCTATGCCATCGCCGAACAACAATGTGTCGTAGTGCGCGCTGCGCCAATTCGGGTCGTAAAAGGCAAAGATGTCTTGTCCGTCTCCCGCGTTGAATACAACTGTGTCATCACCGGTTCCGGTCCATACGAAATCCGCCCCCGCACCGGTGGTGATGTAATCGTTGCCGCCACCGCCTCCGAGGAGATCGTCACCATCGCCGCCAAACAGAAAATCATCGCCTGCACCGCCCCAGACCTTGTCGTTGCCGGCGCCGCCGTCTACTAAATCATTGCCGCTTCCGCCGCCGGTGATGTCATCACCTTCGCCGCCGAAGACAAAATCGTCGCCAGTGCCACCCCAAACCTTGTCGTTACCGGCGCCACCGTAAACGATATCGTCGCCAATTCCGCCACCGGTGGTATCGTTACCATCGTCGCCATAAAGTAGGTCGTTACCTGCGTCTCCCCATACGGTGTCATTGCCGGCGCCACCACGCACCTCGTCGTCGCCTTCTTCGCCCGAGAGGTAATCGTTGCCGGCGCCGCCGAAGGTCATATCTTGACCGTCACCACTCCAGATAGTGTCGTCGCCATCGCGACCAAACGACACGTCATTACCAGAGCCGCTGAAGATTTCGTCGTTGCCATCGCCGCCGTCAACCCAGTCGTCACCAGCTTGTGTCGCCAACATGTCGTCCCCGCCACGCCCGAGTAGCAGATCGTTGCCGGAACCGGTGTAGGATTGAGCACTTGAATCCGTTCCAGAGACGAGTGCACCGATACCACCATTGTCAAAAGACTCGTCTGTACCCGCTTGCTGCAACACGTCCATGCCGAGTTGCACAACGCGGTCTGCAAAAACAAGCGCCTCGATGTTGGCGATACTATCGACGTCTGTTGAACTCACTGTGCTAAGTTGCAGTGCGCCAGTACCAATGTCGACGTCTAATAAATAGTCTGCGGTGAAACCCGCAATTGTGGCCGCATCAAATCCGGCGCCACCATCCAGCAAGTCGCTACCAAGACCACCACTGAGCAGGTCGTCGTAGTCGCTACCCACCAGCGTGTCGTCACCGCCACCACCTTCAACCACGACGAAGTGCTCGGCGCTCGCAGCATTGAAGTCATCGTTGCCTTCACTGCCGTACGCGATCTCGATTGCGCTAGCACCAAGATCCATAGCTACACCAGCACTACCAACAACCAGCGCGACATCGACACCATCACCGCCGTCAATGGTCTGGTCATCCGCATCAACAATTAGGAAGTCGTTGCCAAGCCCGCCGGAAATACTGTCCGCACCGAGCCCACCAATGAGGAAATCGTCACCCGCGCCACCGCTAAGGATGTCGTTACCCGAGTCACCGGAGAGAAAAACATCAAGCGCGCTACCGGCACTCAAAACATCACCAGCTTGAGTGCCAAGGAGCGCTTCAAAGCCGCTCGCCCCCGCATCGATCTGCACACCGTTCGTGCCTTCAGCGATACCGATATCAAAACCTGCGCCTGCCGCGACGCTGCCAGCAAGCAAGTCGGCCTCATCAAAGAAGACAAGGTCGTCACCAGCGCCAGCGTCTAGTACATCTGCGCCGATACCACCGGCGAGCCAATCGTTACCACTGCCACCGCTAACGTGGTCATTCCCGGCACCACCGCTAATTACAACGTTGCGTGCGCCACGCGCAGTGATCACATCATCGCCGCCGCCGGCAAGAAAACCGGATAGATTCTCGGCATCAAGATCAACTTCTAGATTGGAGTCGCCGTCGGCTACACCGAGTGCGCCTTGTGCCGCGTTGCCAAATTCCGAATATCCATTGGCACCATCGCGATAGCCTGCGTCGGTATAGCGCAGCACGGTGTCCGCTGCGGCGAGTGTTTCGCCGGTATTTGTGTCGTACGTTGTTTGTCCCAAGATCCGAGTGCCGTCATCGAGAACTTGTTGTTGTGCGTCAGAGGTCAACGAAATGCGTTCGATGCCATGATGCTCCAAGCTGTGAAACTCATTCGTGTCGTTGACGCCGTCTTGGTCGGAATCAATCCAAACACCAAACTGGTCCCACTGATCGTCTGCGCTGTCGAGATAACCATTGGCATTGGTATCGAATGCTTGCAGACCTTCAAGATCACTCTGAGCGCCGTCTTTGTAACCTACGAACGCAATTTCAGTGTGCTGCGTAATTTGGCCGTCTGAATCTTGATCGAACGCTAACAATCCGTCCCCACCGGTCGCCCAGGCAGTTAAATTATTAAATCCGTCGCCGTTTTGATCGAAGAACGCAGTGGACTCACCCAGTGGCGCTATCTCAACACCGTCGCCGTCCATGTCCATCACGATCGGAAAGGCATCACCGGTATCATTGTCATCGTCATCACCACCATAGTCGTCGTCGCCACCGTAGCCATCGTCACTATTGTCGTAGCCATAGTCTTGCGCGGTGCTACCGCCGTAACCATAACCATCGTCTGCGTCCGATCCACTGGCGATTGCGCCAAGGTCGATATCGCCGAGATCGATCGTCCCGTTGCCCAAGCCAAGATCGAAAGTGGAAGAATTGAAAACGTCCTCACTCGCACTGAAGTCGATTGAATCTGCGATGCTGTCGCCGCCGGATTCGGCGGGCACGTTAGCGATTTCAACGTTGTTCGGTGGGTTTGGCGCCG
>Ga0055584_100003118_pt1 | contig 16389 bp, 12 predicted proteins | sample OSDHelmetaG_FD_58716 | JGI IMG/M metagenome (GOLD analysis project Ga0055584, IMG submission 58716) | Pelagic marine sediment microbial communities from the LTER site Helgoland, North Sea, for post-phytoplankton bloom and carbon turnover... | ecosystem: Environmental > Aquatic > Marine >... | reverse complement strand
TGGCCAACAGCATGGTCTTCTTTTTTTCCAGAAGGGTTGCCGAGTCAGCTTCCAAGCGCCACTCCCGAATGCCGTTTTTCATGGCGGTCTGGCGAATCTTGTTGAGCTGCATATCCGCTTCATCATTTACCAGGTCCAACAGCACTTCCGGATTACGGGTTATCCGGCGATACCCAATAAAGACGATAATTGTACCGGCCAGGACCAGTGCAACAATACTCAGCAATACACCCTGAATCAAACGGCGACTTTTCATGAAAAAAGTCTTTTGATCATCGGTTCCCAATCTCCCCTGGCTTTCAGGATCCGTTCGCTGATTTCACGCACTGCACCGCAACCCCCCATTGCCCGAGTGGTCATCATGGCGGCCTGCTTAACCCTATCGTGGGCATCGCCGACGGCGATGGGCACGCCCACCCGGCGCATGATGGGCAAATCCGGTAGGTCGTCTCCCACAAAGGCCGTGGCTGAGGCTGCCACCCCGGTCTCTTTCAGGATCTCTTCAAGGGCGGACGCCTTGTCGCGGATACCGTCTTTGAGCAGGTTGATGCCTAAGTTTTTGCACCGGTGAACCAGTGCCATGGAGCGGCGGCCGGTGACGATACCCACGGCAAGGCCGGCTTCCATCAGCATGCGGACACCCAAACCGTCTCGCACGTGAAACACCTTGGTTTCCTGGCCGCTGTCGTTGTAAATCACCTGGCCAGTGGTGAGGACACCGTCCACATCCAGGAGTATCAAGTCAATTTGTTTCAGGCGGGTGTCGATCATGGGATGATGTCAAGCGGCCAGGGCGGTTTTGATGGCTTTAAGCTGGACCAGCAGAGCGGGCAACTGATCCAGGGGGAGTGAATTGGGGCCGTCGCAGAGGGCTTTGTCCGGGTCTTCGTGTACTTCCAGGAAAACACCGTCGGCACCAGCCGCCATGGCTGCCCGAGCCAGTACCGGGGCAAACTCGCGCTGGCCGCTGGAATGGGTTCCCGCCCCGCCGGGCAATTGAACACTATGGGTGGCGTCGAAAATCACTGGACAACCGGTTTGCTGCATGATGTGGATCCCCCTGAAATCCACGACCAGATTGTTATATCCGAACATAACCCCACGCTCGGTGATCATGGGTTGGACGCTGGATACCGAGCGGATCTTTTCGACGATATTGACCATATCCCAGGGGGCCAGAAACTGGCCTTTCTTCACGTTTACCGGTTTGCCGGTTTTTGCGACCGCCAGGAGCAGGTCGGTCTGGCGGCAGAGAAAGGCCGGAATTTGGATGACATCAAGCACCTGGGCGGCCGCCGCCACTTCGCTGATGCGGTGAACGTCGGACAGGATCGGCACGTCAAGGGTTTCTTTGATGTTGGCCAGCACGCGCAGACCATCCTGAATGCCCGGCCCCCGGAAAGAGGTGATGGCGGTCCGGTTGGCCTTGTCATAAGATGCTTTGAAGGTAAAGGGAATGCCGAGACTGTCTGTCAGCGCTTTGAGTCGGGTGGCGATGCGCAGTGTGACTGCCTCATCTTCGATGACGCATGGACCGCTGACTAGGAAAAAAGGGCTATTCGTTTTCATTCAATGTCATCTTTCAAGAGAATTGGAATCATGTTTTATTATGTATCCTCAGGCTGTTAAAAAGTCAAGACGCGAAAAACTTTGCCTTGATTACCGGTGGCTTAACTGGTATTGTCCCCAATTCAATAGACGGCTAAAGAACAGCGCCGAAAGGAAAGAAACCGTTGAATAAAAAAGGAAGCTCACTCAGACCGATCCTGTTGGTTACCGTGGCGCTGCTGATCAGTATCCCTGCCGTATGGCTGGCCATCATCCGCATGGAAGGCTCGGCGCCTGCATTGGAAATCGAACTAGAATCGCCTTTTATCGGTTCAACGCGGACCGTTACCGTGAATGTTGAGGATGCCGGCAGCGGTGTCCGAAAAGTCTGGATGGGCTTGTTGGTCCAAGGCCGTGAGGTTGAGGTGTTGCAGCGAACCTTTCCTTCTGCCGGTTTCTTTGCGGGTGGAAAGGAAAAGTCGGTGAAAGTCAAAGCACCGGTCTCCCCTGAGTCCATGGGACTGGCCGACGGAAAAGGCGTCATCCGTGTCGTGGCTTGGGATTACTCGCTGCGCAAGTGGGGAAAAGGCAATCAGGTTTACCTGGAAAAGGAGATCCAGATCGACACCAAGGCGCCGTCAATTGACCTGATCAGCCGCTCCCACAATCTCAACCAGGGAGGCAGTGGTGTGGCAATATACCGGCTGTCGGAAGATTGCCCGGTCAGTGGGGTGACGGTGGGCGATCTTTTTTATCCCGGACATGCCGGTTATTTCAAAGATCCGTCCGTCCACATGGCCCTGTTTGCCTTAGATTTCCAACAAGATAAGGAAACGCGACTGGCCGTTACTGCAGAAGATTTTGCCGGCAACCGATCGACGGCTGGCTTGGTCCATCACATCAACGCCAGGTCTTTCAGAAAGGACGTGATTAATCTGTCCGACGCTTTTTTTAACTCTAAAATGCCCGATTTCGAGCGCTACTTCCCTGAATCAGCAGGTGGCAACCGAGTCGATCTTTTCCTTAAAGTCAATCGTGAACTGCGGCACAAGGATACCGAGGCGATATACCAGATCACCCAGCATACGGAAACGGATATCCTTTGGGACGGACCTTTTTTGCGACTTCCCCGGTCTGCCAACCGTGCCCGTTTTGCCGACCACCGCACCTATTTTTACGGCAGCAAGGAGATCGACCGTCAGGTGCACATGGGGATCGATCTGGCCTCTACGGCACATTCCCCGGTACCAGCGGCGAACCGCGGAAAAGTGGTATTCACGGGTGACCAGGGCATCTATGGCAACACCACCATTCTCGATCATGGGTTCGGGTTGTTCACCCTCTACTCGCATTTGAGCCAAATCGATGTAGCCGTCGGACAGATGGTCAATAAGGGTGATATCATCGGCAAGACCGGTTTGACGGGTCTGGCGGGTGGTGACCACCTGCACTACGGCACCCTTATCCACCAAACCTATGTCAATCCAGTGGAGTGGTGGGACAACAAGTGGATCAAAAACAACATCCGCGCCAAAATCGATGACGCGGGACCCCAAAATAAGCCTTAAATAGTTAATTTGGGGAGGCTAGTAGAGAGAAGGCCATTGTTTCATAATGCGCCGACTGAAAACGCAATCCAAATTAAATATCTTAAAGCCTATAGGAGCAGACAGCGGTATGGGACGCGTTAAGGCTCAGAAAACGGTTCAGCAGATCAACGATAAAATAATGGCCGGCGATGTGGTTGTCGTAACAGCCGAAGAGATGATCGACATCGTCGCGGACAAGGGCCCGCAGGAGGCTGCCCATCAGGTGGATGTGGTGACCACCGGGACCTTCGCGCCCATGTGCTCGTCGGGTGCATTTATCAATTTCGGTCACTCGGCACCTGGCACCAAGGCAGCCAAGGTGTGGATCAACAATGTGCCCGCTTATGGGGGTGTTGCTGCGGTAGACTGCTACATCGGGGCCACCGAGCCGTGCGAAGACGATCCACTTAACAAGGTGTATCCCGGTGAATTCCTTTACGGCGGCGGCCACGTCATCCAGGATCTGGTGGCGGGCAAGAAGATGCATATCAAGGCCACCGCCTACGGAACGGATTGTTATCCCAGCCGGGAATATGAAAAGATGGTTACGCTCAAAACGTTGCCCCAGGCAACGTTGTGCAACCCTAGGAACGGTTACCAGAATTACAACTGTGCGGTGAATCTTACCAATAAAACCGTTTACACCTACATGGGGGCGCTAAAGCCCAGGGCAGGCAACGCCAACTACTGCTCGGCCGGCCAGTTGAGCCCATTGTTCAACGACCCATTTTACAGGACCATCGGGCTGGGCACGCGGATTTTTCTGGGCGGCGGCGTCGGCTATGTGACCTGGCACGGCACCCAACACCGCCCCGGAGTGAACCGGGCAGCCAACGGTACACCGTTGACCCCGGCGGGTACCCTATGGGTGATGGGAGACATGCAGCAGATGAGTCCTGATTGGCTGGTAGGCGTCAGTATCCAGGGGTATGGCTGTTCACTGGCGGTGGGGTTGGGCGTGCCCATCCCGATACTGGATGAGGAGATGGCCAGATTTACGGCGGTCTCAGACGCTGAACTGTTTACCCAGATTGTGGACTACGGCAGCGATTACCCCAAAGGTAAATCAAGCAATCTGGGACAGGTCAGCTATGCAGCGCTAAAAAGCGGGGTCATCACCGTCAAGGGGAAGAAGGTGCCAACGGTTCCACTCTCCAGCATGGTTAAGGCCCGGCAAATTGCCGAGACGCTGAAACAGTGGATTACAGCGGGCACATTTGAACTGGGCACGCCCCAGTTCACCCTCCCTGCGGCCTGATGCCCTTTGGCGGCCTTCATGCCAGACACCGGGATGCACAGGAGCCACGATGCCGAAGACCCTGCGCGCCTTTATTGCCGTGCCGATCCCTGATGCGGTGGCTCTCTTTATGATGCAGATTCAGGCGCGGCTTCAATTGCCAGGAATGAATATCCGCTGGGTGGCGGCGAAGAACATTCATTTGACGCTGAAGTTTCTCGGCGATATTGATCCGTCGCGGGTTCCTGCAGTTACCGCTCAGATGGATGCAGCCGCCGGCGTAACAGCTGCTTTTTCGCTGAAAGTAAAGGGGGTGGGGGGGTTCCCGGATCTTCGCCATGCGCGCGTGCTTTGGGTGGGCCTGGCGGGTGACCTTGACCGGTTGAAGGCGGTTCAGGCAGCCATTGAATCCGGTTTGGAATCGGTGGGATTCACTAGGCAGTCCCGTGACTTTGGTGCCCACTTGACCATTGGCCGGATCCGCCGACGGATCGATGCGCAATTGATCGGCAAATCCGTGGAACCCTTGAAAGCGGTTGCCTCAAATTTTTTCCGAGTGGATCGACTGATGCTCTTTAAAAGTATTCTCAAACCCGATGGGCCTGAATACACCCTGCTGCACACATCGCACCTGGTGGTTTAGAAGCCCCCAGGCTGTTTATTAAAACCGTATCGATCCGGCAGATCGAAACTCGACATCGAGCAAGCCGAGGATAGTTTAACGGGCCTGCCTGCAAATTTTTGCCGGAGGCATTCAATGATGTTCTTTCACACTGTCACCAACCTGGGAGGATTGCATGGCCATTTCACCAGATAAAACCAAGGCGGTAGACACCGCCATGGGGCAGATCGAGCGCCAGTTCGGCAAGGGCGCCATTATGAAACTGGGGGCACGCCCCGTCGTAGATATTCCCGTGATCTCCAGCGGATCCATCGAGCTGGACCGTGCCTTGGGGATCGGCGGACTTCCTCGCGGCCGCGTGATCGAAATTTTCGGGCCCGAGTCATCCGGAAAGACGACCCTGGCCCTGCACGCCGTGGCCAACGCGCAAAAACAGGGTGGCATCGCGACCTTTATCGACGCCGAACATGCCTTGGACACTATCTACGCCCGCAAGTTGGGGGTTAACTGCGACGAACTGCTGGTCTCTCAACCCGACACCGGCGAGCAGGCCCTGGAAATCGCCGACATGCTGGTTCGAAGCGGCGCGATCGACGTGATGGTGATTGACAGCGTGGCAGCCTTGGTTCCGCGGGCGGAGATCGAGGGAGAGATGGGCGACTCCCATATGGGGCTGCAGGCACGCCTCATGTCTCAGGCGTTGAGAAAGCTGACCGGAACCATCGGAAAGACGATGACCTCGGTGATTTTCATCAACCAGATCCGCATGAAGATTGGCGTCATGTTCGGCAACCCGGAGACCACCACTGGCGGCAATGCCCTGAAATTTTATTCTTCCGTTCGGCTGGACATCCGGCGCATCGGCGCCATCAAAGACGGACAGGACGTCGTGGGGAATCGGACCCGGGTCAAGGTGGTTAAAAATAAAATGGCTCCGCCGTTCAAAGAGGCGGAATTTGACATCATGTACGGAGAGGGCATCTCCCGGTCCGGCGACCTGCTGGATGTGGGTGTCAATGCCGGCATCATCGACAAAAGCGGTTCCTGGTATTCCTACAATGGCGAGCGCATTGGCCAGGGGCGCGAAAACGTGAAAAAATTCTTCCAGGATAACCCCGACCTTTTCGAAACTGTGGACGTGAAGGTGCGGGAGGCGGTGGGCCTGCTGAAGCCCGATACAGATGCGAAAACGGAAAAAACAGTTCCCAAAAAAAAATAATCAAATAGAACCCTTATTCGATCGGGTTGGCCTTTGAGCAAGGTTGACCTGACGGTAAATACGGGAACCCTGAACCTGTGAACGTATAGGGAGATGGTTATGACCGGCAACGAGATTAGACAACTTTACCTCGACTATTTTCAGAAACACGGCCACAGGGTGGTGCGCAGCTCGTCCTTGATTCCCCAGGACGATCCGACGCTGCTATTCACCAATGCCGGGATGGTACAGTTCAAACGCACTTTTCTGGGTGAGGAGAAGCGGGATTATTTGCGCGCGACCACTTCCCAGAAGTGCGTCCGGGCCGGTGGCAAGCACAATGACCTTGAAAATGTGGGTTATACGGCTAGGCACCACACCTTTTTCGAGATGCTGGGCAACTTCTCCTTCGGCGACTACTTCAAGGAGAAGGCCGTGGATTTCGCCTGGGATCTGTTGACCAACGGATACGGGCTGCCGGCGGAAAAGCTTTGGGCGTCGGTTTACCTGGATGACGACGAGGCCTACGATCTGTGGCACCAGCGCATCGGCATCCCCGAATCACGGATGATACGGCTGGGGGAGGAGGAAAACTTCTGGGCCATGGGAGACACCGGTCCTTGCGGTCCCTGCAGCGAGATTCACCTGGATCGGGGCGCCGCGCATGGCTGCGGCCGGCCTGATTGCGACGTGGCTTGCGACTGCGACCGGTTTCTGGAGATCTGGAACCTGGTCTTCATGCAGTTCAACCGCGATGCCTCGGGCACCATGACCCCTTTACCCAAACCCAGCATTGATACGGGCCTGGGATTGGAGCGCATGGCTTCATTGATCCAGAATGTGAATACCAATTACGACACTGACCTGATCTACCCGATTATCCAGCGCACCGCATCCTTGGCAGAGAAACCATACGGCCAAGCCGAAGCCGACGACGTGGCTATGAAAGTGATCGCCGATCATAGTCGGGCCGCCGCCTTTCTGATCGGCGACGGCGTGCTGCCGTCCAACGAGGGCAGGGGATATGTGCTGCGCCGAATCATGCGGCGGGCCATCCGCTATGGCCGTAACATCGGTCTGACCAAACCCTTTCTCCACGAAACCGCACGGGTGGTGTTTGACATTATGGTGCCGGCCTACCCGGATCTCAAGACGGCCGCGGCCTTCATCACCAACGTCATCGAGAACGAAGAGGTTCGCTTTTCTGAAACGTTGGACAACGGGCTGCGGGTGCTCAACGACGCCCTGGCCGAGATCCGGGCGAAGGGCTCCACCCAGGTTCCCGGTGACTTGATCTTCAAGCTTTACGATACATTCGGGTTCCCCGTGGATATTGTTCGCGACGTGGTGCGCGACGAGGGCATGACCCTGGATACCGACGGGTTTGAACTGCGCATGGACCAGCAGCGCAGGCAGTCCCGATCCATAATCAACTTTACCGGCGTTTCCGATGCCTACCGGCAATTGAGCGCCTCGGGCGAGAAACCCGAATTTGTGGGATACGGCACCCTGACCTGTGAAGCACGTGTGGTGCTGGTGGTGCAGGACAACAAAAGCATGGATGCCGCCGATGCGGGGGACACCGTGGAAGTGGTGACCACGGCCACACCCTTTTACGGAGAAGCCGGTGGCCAGGTGGGTGACCATGGGACGATCACCGCTCCCGGCATGGAGATGATGGTTACCGACACGCTGAAAGATCCCACCGGCATCATTATCCATAAAGGGCAGCTCCAAGCCGGTCACCTGGAAAACGGCCAGACAGTCATGCTCACCGTGGACGGCGACCACCGGGCCGCCGTGGCCCTCAACCATACGGCCACCCACATTCTGCATGCAGCCCTTCGCCATGAATTGGGGGACCATGTGAAGCAGGCCGGATCCATGGTGGCGGCGGATCGGCTTCGATTCGACTTCACGCATTTTTCCCAGATCGATTCCGACGCCCTGGAACGTATCGAAACCTTCGTCAATCAGCGTATTCGGCAAAATGTCCCCGTGGCTGTCGAGGAGATGGACATGGATCATGCCATGAAATCCGGCGCCACGGCCCTGTTCGAGGAAAAATACGGCGATCGGGTTCGCGTTATCTCCCTGGATACCTTCAGCCGTGAACTTTGCGGGGGAACCCATACCGGCCGTACCGGCAACATCGGTTTGTTTAAAATATTTTCCGAATCGAGCGTGGCATCCGGTGTCCGACGGATCGAAGCACTCACGGGGAGCGCCGCCCTGGATCATGTACAGAAAAACAGCCGGATTCTGCAGCAGTTGAGTCACCTGGTCAAAGACAAGCCGGATGCCTTGGTAACACGGGTCGAGTCGACCCTGACGTCGCTGAAAATCCTGGAGAAGGAGACGGAACGGCTCAAGACCAAAATGGCCGAAATGCAGGCCGATGGCAGCGGCGAGCAGATCCTCGATATCAACGGAATCCCCGCGATCATCCAACAGGTCACCGTGGACAAGCCATCTGCCCTGCGGGAACTGGCCGACCGGTTCAAAGACCGCATCGGTTCGGGCATCGTGGTTTTAGGATGTGAGACCGATGACAAGGCTTTGTTGATCGTTGTCGTGACCAAGGACCTCAACCACCGGTTCCATGCGGGCAAGATGATCAAACCGATTGCCGAGGTGGTAGGCGGCAGCGGCGGCGGTCGACCCGACATGGCCCAGGCCGGCGGCACCCAGCCTCAGAATCTGCCGCAGGCGCTGGACAAAGCGCGTGAGTTGATCCAACAGGGATAGACCCTGATCGGCAAAAAGGTATGCCACATCGGGTATTACGTTTTCAGCACATCGATCATCGTAAATACCCGACCTCTTTCACCTTTTTTCAGTTTCCGATCAAGATAACAGACGGCATCCATGGTGCCCTCCGCATAAATGTCGCGGCCGTTGACGTTGTGCTGGAATTCAAAGACAACGGTCTTGTCCGGAGAGGTCAGCCGATAGGTGTGCCATCCATGACCGGACAGATAGGCCTCGGGAATTCCCCACTGCTCGCGTTGAACCGCCGGGTCCCGTTCCATGGCGATCGCTTCCGGCAAAAAATCGAGGCCCATACGGTTGAAACAGGAGACCATGGCCTTGGCCGTGCCGCTGGTATCCGCCTTGCCGGCCTGGTGGCTTTCCTTGACGGTTAGCGTGTAGCCATCGAAAATGCCCGGAAATGTGTTGGCCGCGTATTCCATCATGGCCTGAAATCCAACAATCTGCTTGGCCATGTTAGGTGCGATGACGGCGCAGATCCCTGAGTCGAGCACCGTTTGGATCAATTTCTCCCGATCGCCGCCGGTTGTGCCCATAACAAACGGCAGACCCCGTTTACAGTAAAATTTGGCATTGTCGTTGACGGCCGAGGGATGGGTGAAATCCACGCTGATGAAATCCCCGTGTGTCTTGAGCAGCGCATCCATTTTCTTGTTGCGGTCCGCCGGCTGGATGAGTTCGATGACCCGTCCTGCGATGGTGTGCCGCTCGGCTTGAATTTCCGGACCGGTGAGGGAGTGGGGCAACAGGATGATCCGGGGATCCTGCAAGGCATGGCCGCCGATGATGGAGGCGACGTTGCCCGGCAGGCCATTGATCATTATTTTTACTGATTTCATCGTGCCTCGTCCTTATTTTGATGGGTCCGCGCAGTTTCGTGGCAGGAGAATGATTCCACCCAGTTATCCGAAACCGGTATTATTGGCAATAGCGCTCAGTCTGGGAAACGCCTTTTGATCAGCGGCGTGGATATGGCCGGCCAGCATGTTTGCCGCAGCAGGGATCCAGCGCGCAAAGGCTTTTTTTTGTTTGATCCGGGTCAAGAATCCAAAGGCCCCCAGCATCTGAAGATTGCGGGTGACGGCGCAGTAGCGATAGCCCCGGATGAACTGGTCCGGGGTGCAGTTCCACAGCCGTGCCACCTGTTCGGCGGCATACCCCAAGAGCCGCTTTTGTAGGTCCGGGTTCAGTGAGGCATAGGGGTCGATCAGCAGTGAAGCCAGGTCGTATTGGATCGGGCCGTTTCGCGCGCCCTGAAAGTCGATGAGATAGTGTCGGCCGTCTTGAATCATGATGTTGCGCGACTGAAAGTCCCGGTGAATCAACCCTGTCAACCCGTGGTCGATGGTGCTCGTGGCCAGGTGTTCAAATTCCACTGCCAAGTCGTCGTAATCCACGGACATGTTTAGGTAGCCGTTTAAAAAGGCATCCACAAAATAACGGCACTCCTTGTCTAATATCAGCGCAACATTGTAGGCCGGGCTCTGGCAGGCCCAGTCCGGGTCAAAGTTGACCGCGGCCTTTATCGTCAGGTCCAGAAGGGTGTCGATGACCTTGCGGTAAAGCATTTCTACCCCGCAGTCATCCGGCGTTTCGCGTACCATCTGCTGAAGATGGCACTCTCCCAGATCTTCTAGAAAGACCAGCCCACTGAAGCCGTCGTGGGCGTGTATGCGGGGGACTGGCAGGCCGCAGCCATATAGATGGCTGCCGATCTTGACGAAGGCATTGAATTCGCTGCCCGGCAGTGAGGGTGTGATACCGTGGTCCGCCAGGATCAATCGGTATGGGCCGGCGGTCAGGCGGAACCAGCCGCGATCGGAACCATCACCGGTTAATCTCCGGCAATGAACGGCAGCCCCGCGATAGTCGGGGAATGCCGATTGGAATGCGCCGGGGGCCATGGCATCTAAGACTGCATCCCGGTAGCGATCCGGACTTCCCATGTCCTGCCAGTAATGATCCTTAACCACATGCGCATGGATAGGCGCGCCGTCCTTTAGCATTTGAAGATAGACGGAAATGATATCGCTGAACCCGTCGTCAGGTATCCGCCGGACCATGCCGGCATCCATGACGTGAATGCCGGTGAAGGCCATTTTCCGGTGGCGGTCGGCGTCAACCGGGCTTGAAAACCGCTCGAAAGCGGCGATTCGATTCTGCGCATCCACCCACACCTGATTGAAGGGGGGGCGATCGTGCATGACCAGTGTTACCTGGGCCCCGCGCATTCGGTGGTGGCGATAAACATCAGCCAGTTCGATGTCGGTGACGATATCCGCATTGACCACCATGAACGGATCGTCGTCCCAATAGCCCAACAGGTGGCGTATGGCACCGCCAGTACCTAAAATTTCCGGTTCAACGCTCAGGGTCACCGGCATGCCAAAATCGTTTTCCGCCAGATAGGATTGAATATGGTGGGCCAGGTGATGGGCGTTTACGGCAACAGCGGTGCAACCGGCCCGTTTCAGGTTGCCTAGCATTCTTCCCAATACCGGGATGCCACCAACTGGAAACAGGGCCTTTGGAAATGTCCGGGAGTGGGGTGCCAGCCGGGTGCCGAACCCTGCAGCCAGAATCAGCGCTTTCATGGGCCCAACAGATTCAAGTAGGTCTGGATGAGCGTTTCGTAATGCGAGATGGTCGCCTCATTCTCGTGATCTCTAATGCCATTGGTGGAAAAATAGCTCAGCCCGTTGGCATAGTTGACCTTGGATACCGATTCGATCAGTTCGATCTCCTTGGTTTTTATCATCTGGAGACCCATGTTCTGAATTTTTTTGAGTTTTTCCTTCGTCTCCATCTTTTCCTTGCGGTTGGTTCTTAGAAAGTGGAGCACCACCTTATAGGACTGGAAATAAGGCTTCAAAAAGGCGGCAAACAGCTTTAATTTTCGATAACCCGATGACGTGATCTGGTAACTGTCGGGTATAGTTTGGTGAGGCATGAGTATCGCGTCATCGATAAATGATTTGATGGTTTTTCTCACATAGCGAACCGGCGGTCGATCAAGATCAAAGGCAAACTCATATTTGAAGAAATCCTGGAAATAATTGTACTCATTATGCAATTCGGCGGCATTGAACTGGAAAGCATCCTTCTTTAAAATGGCCAGTGCGGTGAAAGCGGCCGGTACGAAATATGAAATGCAGTTGTTTTTGTAATATTCCAGCAGTGATCGTTTGGCAAAATTAACCGTGTAGTCGACTTGATCTTCCGGCAGGTCTTTGTCTCCGGTCGCTTTTTCAAGCAGTTTGCGCGACAGGTAGCGGTCGATGGCATATTCTATGGCACCGTCCGGGTTGAGAATAATCGTGTCTGCCAGCTTGGCGTTCTGGGCGGTGGCGAACGTCAGGTAAGTATTCACCGCTTCCATCAGCTCCTCCTGGGTGAAGCGGGGTTTGGAAATATTCAAGGCGGCGGCGGCCACCAGGCCATGGGGCGTGACCACGGTCTGTTTGTCGATGGCGTTGATGATCCGCCATCCCAGGCTACGGCACAGTGCATTTATATCTTTTCGGGCCATGCGGTCCAGTGCCATCGGAGCGTCAGCCAACAGATCACGGGTAGAGATGGGATCGTGGAAGTTGATATAGATTTTTCCGTAACGCTTTTTCAAAAAGCGCCGGGCACGGATTACTTGACCGAGGTTCTCATCTTCTTTTTTGCCGCCTTCCACTTCGTGAACGTAGGCGTGTTCTTCAACAATCCGGTCATAGCCGATATAAACGGGAACGAAGATCATATCTTCACAGGCCCCATTGCGATAGGCATCCAGAAGAATGGAGATCAGGCCTAACTTGGGAATGAGCAGTTTGCCGGTTCGGCTCCTTCCCCCCTCGATAAAAAGCTCGATATGAAAGCCCTCTTCCAGGAGTTTATGGATATAGGCGGAAAAGACCCGGGCATAAAGCACCGCCCCCTTGAAGGTCCGTCGCAGAAAAAACGCACCGCCTCCACGAAAAATTGGACCCATCGGCCAAAATGACAGGTTCTTGCCAGCGGCAACATGCGGGCAGGGCATGTTGTTCTGGTAGAGTACGTAGGACAGGATCAGATAGTCGATATGGCTCTTGTGGCAGGGAATCAGAATCAGCGGCCCTTTTCTGGACATGGTCTTGACCTTTGCCAGGCCGGCCCTGTCGATGACGGCGCCGTCGAACATGGAGTTGATGATCCACCCCACCACCGATGACATGATGCGGATTATGGTTGGGCTATAGCGTGCGGCGATTTCATCCAGATACCCATCAGCTTTCCTGCGGATTTCATAGATCGGTTCCTGCCGGGATGCGGCATGCTTTTTAATGAAGGTTCCCATTCGGTCACTGGTGAGAATGGATTCCTTCAGCTCTTCGTTGGATTTCAAGATCGGTCCAGTGATGCTCTGTCGGTGACGGTTGTGCTGCAACAGGAGCTGTCGCCTCAACTGAAGGGCTTGGTAATCAATGGTTTTCTCCGGTTGGACGGATTGGCCAAGCCACTGCCGCAGGTTCAGCGGCCGGGAAAGTTCTACAAAAATTTTACCGGGATACCGGATCAGGGTGACGATCTTTCTTAACATTCCCGGGCGTTGTGAGGTACCGAAAAAGGTGTCCACCAGGCTGGGAACTGCAGGCAGGGGCTTCTTACCGAAAAACATCATTTGGGGGACCAGGTAGATGGGCCGGTCAATCTGTTTTTGCATCTGGATCAGGTAACTCAGCGGATCGGTTTTCTCCTTAACGAACCGACGATAGAACCCTTTTTTTTCAACCAGTGAGATAAAGCCGCAACCCGATTCGAGAAGGGCGCGTTGGTAGTAACCACTGCGATAGGGGTCCAGGATTCGGTGGCGTTGAACCAGCTCATATAGGTAGGCCAGCACAATGCGGAATATCCGCGACAGTGGCTGCCAGAGATAAATGGCGGAATCGACGGCCAGTTGCGGCACCGGCAGGCGCAATTGTCGATACCGGGTATGGGCAAAGAGAAATTCGAAGCGACTCTTATATTTGGTTGTATAGACGATAATCGCCCTATCGGGGATGTTTTTAACGATGTCCGCCTGTTCACCGCCCATGAATATCCCTGAAAACAGGCGATTTAGAAAAAGCGCGGAAAAGGTCCCGGTGGGTGATGGCAGAAAACAGAAATAGTGGTCGTTTGAATCCTTAAGCAGACGGTTGATCCATTTGTGAATCTTCAGCGCAAGAGAAGAAACCGAAAGTTTTTTTGGATTGTTCTTCATTTGAGAATGTAAGATTCCAAGACGGTTGGACATTGATGGTATTTCAAAAAAATAACAGAAGCCTTGACCCTTTGCAACGTCATATTCATCGGGTAAAAATATGCTTGCGCTACCGTGGCTTCTATGTTATTTCCATAACTTGATAGCGTCACTACCAAGTTGCTATCTAATTGAAATCCCATTGATATCTCAAAGAACACGAAACGCCCGGAGAAAACGAAGATAATCGCCAAGCACGTCGAGTCGTCGCAGCGTTATGCGCATGGATGGGCCGATGAAGCCATTTTAATTTGACTAACTCAAAAAGGTTCAAGAAGGAGGATGATTTTCTATGAAAACGTTAATTGGTGGAGCGGTGGCAGCGGTCTTAGGCTTGATCGGCCTGTCGGTATGGTTCGGTGAATTTCTTCAACTTCTGGCCGGTGCGATCCCGGTGATGCTGTTGCTCGGCGGTGGACTTGCGCTCTATCTGGGATTTGATGAACTCAAAGATACCTGGAAAAAGGACGACAATACAGCTGATGACGGCGCCGCCGATGACGATGCCGAGAAGTACAAACAAGAGATTGACGAACTCAAGAAAGAGATTGAGACCCTGAAAACCGAAAAATAGACCCGTCCAGATCCCGAAATTGAAAATGCTGCCCCGAGCGGTTTACCGCTCGGGGCTTTTATTTGTATATATATACCGTTTCAATCATCTTCGTGTATGCCGACAGTGGCGCTTCCCAAGCAGAAATGATGGTCGTCAACGGTGTTCCGGTTTCGATCTGAAACCGGATCTGGCGGTCACCTAGAATCAAGTCCATGGGCAGACGTTCGTATTCGTACTCGTAGGGTGGCTGCTTGTAGGCAAAGCGGTCGGGGTAGGTCTGGTGTATGGCCTGATAGAACGCCAGTGACAGGGCGTAGGATGAATAGACACCCGGGTCGGTGACATGGATTTGAAACCCGTTGCACGAATGCCCCTCCCATTTGTTGGATGTGGGTTCAAATACAACCGGTCTGAGCACGGCTCCGTTCAAAAGGCTCGTGTCGATATTCTCCATCAGCCGATCGGGTGCTAAAAACGGTGCCCCGAAAACCTCGAAGGGTAGGGTGGTTCCCCGGCCTTCCGAGATGTTGGTGCCTTCCCAGATCACCTGGCCCGGATAGACCATGGCAGACGCCGGTGTCGGCAGATTGGGCGACGGCGCCACCCAGGGCATACCGGTCTGGCTGAACGTCATCGCTCTTTTCCAGCCTTGCATGGAGACCACTTCGAGGTCGCAGCCGATGCCAAAGCGGGTGTTGAACAGGACCGCCAATTCGCCGATGGTCAGGCCATGCCGCATGGGGATGGGGTAGCGGCCCACGAAAGATGAACAGCCGGGGGCCAGTAGATTACCTTCCACCTGAAGCCCGCCCAACGGGTTGGGCCGATCCAGGACGATGATTTTTTTATCGTATTGCCGTGCCGCCTCCATGCAGTGGGAGAGGGTGTAGATAAAGGTGTAGACCCGTGTGCCCACATCCTGAAGGTCCACCAGCATTATGTCTATGGGGTCCATCATGGGGCGCGTGGGAATGCGGGTATCTCCGTAGAGGGAAAACACCGGCAAGCCGGTCACCGGATCCAACCGGTCGGCAGATTCGATCATATTATCCTGTCTTTCCGCGTAAAAGCCGTGCTGGGGTGAATACAGGGCTTTTAGTTGGCCCGGAAAGGCCCGTCGAATCCGCTCACGGGCATGCGTGTAACGGCTGTCTACCGATGCCGGATTGCACAGCAATCCGATACGCTGGTGTTTCAGTGACGTTGGCGGTGATTCGCAGAATATTTCAAGACCGGTCTTTACCGCTGTCATCTGGATCGATCCTTTGCTGGGATTGGGTTCACAGCGACTCGGTGAGTTCATTGTCTATTAGCACACCACATCTGCCAGTAAAAGGTGAAATCCATTGGTAGGCCCAAATCCCTTGACACATCCGGTTTTTAAAAATAAGTAATTCACTTCTTGTTTTGTGCTCCCGAAAACAGGCCGCATGGTCCTGATATCTTCTGGTATGCATACGCCACTTGCCGGACGGCGAGTTCAACGATTAACAAAGGGCCCATTGTCAGTTGGAACTTGAACTCAGCGGTATCGTGATCATTGTCGGCGCATACGGCAGCGGAAAAACCGAGGTGGCCATCAACCTCGCCGTTCA
>Ga0055584_100003116_pt1 | contig 16392 bp, 13 predicted proteins | sample OSDHelmetaG_FD_58716 | JGI IMG/M metagenome (GOLD analysis project Ga0055584, IMG submission 58716) | Pelagic marine sediment microbial communities from the LTER site Helgoland, North Sea, for post-phytoplankton bloom and carbon turnover... | ecosystem: Environmental > Aquatic > Marine >... | reverse complement strand
TCGTATTATTCAAAATGAAGATATCATTGGTAAAGCAACTAGCGAGTTTGTAATGCAGAATGGGGGTAAAACGTATTCGTTTTGGAATATATCTAACCCATGGTCTATTCAATTAATGAATACAACAGTTTCCGGTTCTGAAAGTCGCTTTGTTGCAGAAAACAATGGCGGTACTTTTCGATTCGTGAGCTTTGATGGTACTGGATTACTTAAACCAGTGGATGAGGGTGGCGTATCCAACCAAAATATTGCAGGTATCACCCCACCAGATATGGTCATTATTGCACATCCAGCCTTTTGGAGCGCAGCCAACAAATTAGCGCAGCACAGGCGAGATCATGATAAGCTCACGGTAGAAGTGATTGCCCCGCAAACCATTTATAATGAGTTCTCTTCTGGGATACAGGACATAACGGCTATACGCGATTTTATGCGTTATCTTTATTATAGAGACGGGGGAAGTGATTTGAAATATCTATTACTATTTGGCGATGCATCTTATGATTATAAAAATCGTGTTGAAAGCAACACCAATTTTGTCCCAACCTTTGAGAGTGATAATTCAAATTCGGATGTAGGGTCGTATTGCAGTGATGACTATTATGGCTTTTTAGACAATTCAGATGGTCTATGGTTAAGCAATCAACGCCTCGAAATTAGTATAGGAAGAATTCCAGTTGGAAGTGAAGATGAAGCCAACAAAGTGGTTGAAAAGCTAATGCGATATGATAGTCCAAAAAGTTTTGGAAAATGGCGTTTGGGCATCACATTCTTAGCAGATGATATGGATGAAAACTGGGATAGTGCTCATTTATTTCACTCTGAATCCTTAGAATCCACATCACAGACTAACCACCCAATCTACAATCCATCTAAAATATATATGGATGCGTACAAAGAAGTTTTATTAGGAGGTGCAGGTTCTTATCCAGAAGCATCCAATGAAATTGATGAAACCATGAATAAAGGCACACTGGTGTTTAATTACATAGGTCATGGTGGAGTAGCTGGAATGGCGAAAGAACGTGTGGTTACCGTTGATCAAATCGATGGATGGGAAAATAGATATCAAATGCCTGTTTTTGTAACCGCTACTTGTGAATTAACTTCTTATGATAACCCGAAGGAGAAATCTGCAGGGGAGCATATGATGTTGAATGCAGTAGGTGGTCCAGTTGCATTGTTAACCACTACACGAATCGTGTATTCTGGTCCAAATTTTAGTTTAAATCAAGGGGTTTGGACTAATAATATCCTTGCCGATAATAGTTTCGACCGAATCGGAGATATTTATATGCGTACGAAAAATAGGCCAAGCATTAATAGCAATGATCGCAGGTTTACGCTTATTGGAGATCCATCCATGCGATTAGCGAAGCCAAAAAATCGCATATTGATTGATACCATCAATGGGCATGATGCGGCTGCACTGGATACGTTTGAGGCGCTATCGAAAGTTTCAATATCCGGTCACCTTGAATTAAGGGATGGAAGCCCATGGTCAGATTTTGAGGGTCTTATTGATGTAACCATTTTTGATAAACCATTGGATGAAAAAACCTTGGGTAACGGAGCCGAAGGAATCTCTTATGATTACAAGCATCAGCGCAGTATCATTTACAGCGGTAAGGTTTTGGCAAAAGACGGTAAATACGCTTTTTCTTTTATTGTCCCTAAGGATATCAATTATCAAGTTGGGTTTGGTAAAATAAGCCTATATGGACACAACAATATCGATGATGCTGCTGGGGTTAAGAATGATATTTATATCGGAGGAGCTGCCGAAAACCCTGAAGCAGATGAATTGGGTCCACAAATTAAATTGTTTATTGATGACCGAACATTTATTAATGGTGGGTCAACAGATGAAACGCCTTTCCTTATAGCCGATTTATTTGATGATCATGGAATTAATTTGAGTTCTTCTGGAATTGGAAGAAACATCGTTTTAACCTTAGATAAGGGGACAGATTTGGAGCAACAGATTATCGTAAATGATTTTTACACCAGTTCCCCTGGCACCTTTAAAAAGGGTGAAATTGGATACCAAATGTCTGATTTATCAGCTGGCTTTCACACCTTGCATTTGAAGGTTTGGGATACCTATAATAACTCTAGTGAGTCTTCAATTACATTTCATGTCGGAAAAAAGACAGAAGAATTTAAAATCTACACAATAAGAAGTGTGCCTAACCCGTTTTCTAGCAATCCACGGATAATTATTGATCACAATAGACCTGGAGTGGATATGGTAATTAAAAGTCAATTAATGAATTTAAACGGTAAAATAGTTTTTGATCATACTCGCAACCTAAGTGCTGTGAATCAGCATATAGAGTTTGAAATGAATCAGGGAAACAATTGGATTACTTATCTTAAATCGGGTATGTATATCCTGCGTTGTACGCTTACCACATCAGATGGAGAGGTTAAATCTCATACAGAAAAAATCGTTTATGCCAAACAATAGAAAAAGGGTGTCGATTACTAAAAAACCATTTAAACAATTACTTTTGCACACATAATTTATATGAAAATAAATAAAGGCATATTAGTCGTTACTACATTACTGTTTGCTAATCAGTCAGTTAAAGCACAGACTCCGATTAATAATAGTACTATTTCGGGCCAGCTAAATACTGTTACTACTTCCGTTCCCTTTTTAGGTATTGCTCCTGATTCTCGTTCAGCAGCATTGGGAGAAGCAGGTGTTGCAATTAGTCCAGATGTAAACTCAGTGTATTGGAATATGTCCAAACTTGTATTTGCGGAGAAAGACAATGGCTTTAGCCTTTCTTATGCCCCGTGGTTAAGAAAGATTGTTAACGATATGCACCATTCATATTTATCTGGTTACAGCAAAGTAGGAGATCGTTTTGCTATTGGAGGTTCATTTAGATATTTTTCGCTTGGAAATATCGCATATACTGACAACTTTGGTAACTCGTTAGGTAACAGTACTCCAAACGAGTTTGCATTGGATGCAGGTATATCAACCGCTTTAAGTAAGAAAATGTCAATTGGTGTAACCTTGCGTTATATCAACTCTAACTTAGTACCAAGAAGTTTTACCAGTGCCAATGTAAGACCAGGACGTTCTGGAGCAGGTGATATTTCATGGTTTTATCAAACCAAGTTAAAGAACAGTAAAATGAAAAAATACAACTCAAAGCTTGCTTTGGGTGCAAATATTAGCAACATCGGTGCAAAAATCACGTATACTGATAATACAGCAAGAGATTTTATTCCTACAAATCTTAGAATTGGTGGAGCCTTAAACATGGATATAGATGAGTACAACAGCATTATGTTTACTACGGATATCAATAAACTTTTGGTGCCAACGAATCCACAAGTAATTCGTGATACAGCAACGGGTCAATTAATTATCGTTAAAGGTAAAAATCCAGATGTTGGAACAATAGCAGGTATGCTACAATCATTTTCAGATGCTCCAGATGGATTTAGTGAGGAGTTAAAAGAATACAATCTCTCTTTTGGATTTGAATGGTGGTATCAGAAGCAATTTGCTGCCCGTATCGGTTATTTTCACGAGAATGAATTAAAAGGAGATCGACAATTTTTAACCCTTGGTTTGGGTATACGATATAACGTATTTGGTTTGGATGTAACGTATGTTGCCCCTACCAATGGCAACCAACACCCTTTATCCAATCAATTGCGATTTAGCTTGCTGTTTGATATGGCATCGCTTTCAGGTAAAGGTGGAGAAACTGCCAAATAAAATCAATTGAGCGCTTTTATAAAGGCGTTATTTACTTTTTCATAACCAATGGTTGTCTCAGGACCATGACCCGAATATACAGTGGTGTCATCAGGAAGAAGATATACTTTCTGCTGAATGGATTGCTGCAATGTTTCAAAATCACCACCCGGCAAATCTGTTCTTCCTATGCTTTGCCTAAATAGTACGTCACCTCCAATGAGTTGTCCGGTGTCTTTATGATAAAAGCACATACTTCCAGCACTGTGTCCAGGCGCAAATATTATTTCAAAGGTTTGGTCATTGATTGATATCCTTTCCATATCATCTAAAAGAAAAGGGGAGAACGCTTCAAAATCGTTAAACGGGATACCATATGCTTTGGCTACCAATGGGCCACTTTTTAAATTTTCATGCTCTAAACTATGCATATAAAATGGAACATCAAAATGAGTCTGTATGAATCCAATTCCCATAATATGATCAATATGTGCATGGGTGAGCCACACCGCTTCTAAGATTAAGTTGTGTGCCTTGAGAAATGAAATCAACTCTTCCTCTTCTATTTTATTGCTCATACCGGGATCAATTAAAATAGCGGTTGACCCGTTTACAATAACATAAGTGTTTTCTTGAAAGGGGTTAAAAGTGAATTTTTGTATGCGCAACATAATGAGATAATTTGAAGCACAAAGCTAAAGATTATGGGTATAAGTTACACCTTTATCTAATGTGTATATCATAATGAACCTTTAATTTGATCATTGGTTACTTTTGTTGTGATGAACATAAGTTCAAAATGGGAAAGTCCAAGTAATATAGCCTTAGTAAAATATTGGGGTAAAATGGGCATACAATTGCCTGCAAATCCTTCAATAAGCTTTACACTCAATGAAGCTAAAACCATTACCAAAGTTAGTTTAGAAGAAAAGACTACAAAAGACGATTTTGAAATTTTAGTAAAGTATGACAGCAAGGAAATTCCAGAGTTTGAAGGTAAAATTATTCAGTTTCTGAATAGAACTGCACATCTTTTTACCTTTACGAAACAGTTTAAAATTGTAATTAACACAGTTAATACCTTTCCACACAGCAGTGGTATTGCATCATCTGCGAGTGGAATGAGTGCCTTGGCTTTATGCTTGTGTTCCATTGAGGAGCACGTAGAAGGAAACAAGACCTTAGACTTTTATCGCAAAGCAAGTGTTGCAGCTCGTCTAGGTTCTGGAAGTGCTTGTAGATCCTTGTATGGTGGATTGGTTTCTTGGGGTGCTCACAAAGATTATGTGGGCAGTAGTGATGAATTTGCTACTCAACTTTCTGAGAAAGAAGTTTTTAGTGGCTTCTATGGATTTAAGGATATGATTTTATTGGTGGATGAAGGGAAGAAATTGGTGAGCAGTACCTTAGGTCATAGCCTGCTGAATAATCACCCATTTGCTTCAGCGCGTTATGAGGAGGCAGGGAAAAACATGTCACTCATGAAAAAAGCATTGAAAGAAGGCGACTTGGGGCTTTTTACCCATATTGTTGAATCAGAAGCCATGATGTTGCACGCCTTGATGATGACATCTAACCCATACTTCGTATTGATGCGCCCGAACACATTGGCCATCATAGAAAAAGTTTGGGATTTTAGAAAACAAACTGGACTGCGGCCTGTTGTTACCTTAGATGCAGGAGCCAATGTTCATGTTTTATTCCCTCAAGAGGAGCAAGATGCGATCTTTCAATTTGCTGGAGAGCACCTTTTACAGTACTGCCAAGAAAATAAGTATATTTGCAGTTCCATTGGAAATGGCCCAAAACAATTATAATCGTGGGATTAGTTAAAGATACCTTGTTTTATTCCAAAATACTCCTGTTTGGTGAGTATGGCATAATTGAAGACTCGATGGGTCTATCCATTCCTTACAATCAGTTTTATGGCAAATTGACTCTCAGTGATGATTCAGAAATTGCTAAAATGTCGAATTTGAATTTGGCCAAACTATTTAACTATTTAAAAGGACTGAATGATAACAATGAACTTATTGCGTCATTGGATTTGGAACAATTAGATTTGGACATTGCAAATGGGTTGTCATTTGATAGCAGTATCCCACAGGGATTTGGTATAGGCAGCTCTGGTGCTCTAGTGGCGGCCTTGTATAGTAAATATGGATTGAATTTATCCAGCGATTCAGAATGGAACGACCCCAAAATAATCACGCAAATTAAGCAAGAGTTGGGGCAAATAGAGTCGTATTTTCATGGGAAGAGTTCAGGATTAGATCCATTGATTTGTTACTTGAAATTGCCTGTCTTAATTAAATCAAAAGAAGAAGTAGGAACCACCGTTATGCCAATCGATGAACCCAACAAAGGGGCGATTTTCTTAATTAACAGTGGGCATCCTGGCAGCACTAGTAGTATGGTGAGTATCTTTATGGAGAAATGTAAAGAGCAAGGTTTTAGAAAGATGGTAAAAACCACCTTAAAGAAATATAATGATGCTTGCATTAAGGCCTATTTGGAACAAGATTCTGCACCTTTATTTAGGAACTTGAAGAAGTTAAGCGCTTTGTTGTTTGAAAACTTTAAACCCATGATACCAGCTAATTTAGAGGATATCTGGCGAAAAGGTCTTGAGAATAATGCGTATTACTTAAAGCTCTGCGGAAGTGGAGGAGGAGGCTATATCTTGGGCTTTACCAAGGATATAGATGAAACAAGGCGCCTATTGAAGTCACATGAACTCGAAGTAGTTTGTAATCTATAATTATCATGGCCCCTAGATCAAAGAATTCATTGATCTTTAAAGCAACGGTTTTATTATCAATCACGAGATGGTATAATATCTTGTTGACGGTTTTAGCCCAGTATATAGCGGCTTTTTTTGTTTTTAATCAATGGTATGACCGATGGGATATCCTGTTGGATGCAAAACTGCATATCATTGTTTTATGTACCACCATTTTCATTGCAGCGGGTTACTTAATCAACTTTTATTACGATAAAGAGGTCGATTTAATAAACTACCCGAAACGCACACGACTGTTCATGGTAATCAGTAAGAATTTTTTACTCAACACCTATGTTCTGTTTGTTGGAACAGGTCTTTTGATCGCATTTATTGCTTCATTTAAAATTGGATTATTCTTTTTGGGCTTTAGTTTTCTTTTATGGTTTTATTCGCATAAGCTAAAACGTATCCCTTACGTGCGGGAGTTATCAGCCACCTTACTTACCATTGCTTCATTTTTTAGTATTACGTTGCATTATCAGGTAATTAACACGGATATGTTCTTGTATGGTTGGTTTATCTTCTTTATCATTCTTATTCGCGAAGGGATAAAAGATCAAGAGCAAATTAAGGGAAAGGCCGTTTACTCTTATTATTCAACCTCAATTATAAACAACCCAAAACGATTTTTACAATTCTTGAGACTGTGTACATTATTGGCTTTTGTGCCTTTAGTTTGGTTTGGAATAAACAATGGATGGGCACATTATTCTCTTTGGATCATGAGTGTCATTTGGCTCATGCTCATAATGGCGGTATTTATTTTGCATAAAAAGTTGAATCCAAACTATGCTAGCATAGGCAATAACTTACTCAAAATAGCCATTGTGCTGAGTCTGTTGGGTTTAGTTTGGTTATAAAAAAACCTGGAGCTTGCTTCAGGTTTTTTATATCAGATAAAGTAAATATCCCAACACAGCACCAATAATTACTACATATGCACTGTTGAATTTCTTAACGAAGTATACCAAAACAAAGCTGATGATTGCGATAACAATGGTTCGCCAATCGGTTAGGGTCTCTTTTGACATTTCGATACAAACCGCAGCAATTAGCGCAACTGCTGCAACATTAACTGCATCGAGTATGGCACGTGCAAGTTTTGATTTGCTTAATTTGGGGATAATGGGGTTTAGTAGCCATACGAATAGAAAAGAAGGGAGAAAAATACCCAATGTAGCAGCTAGTGCTCCAGTAACACCGTTCATTTGCCAGCCAATAAAGGTGGCCGTAGATAATACCGGGCCTGGAGTAATTTGTCCAATAGCAACCGCATCAATCATTACTTGCCTGCTCAGCCAACCCCTAGCGACTAATTCAGTATCTAAAAATGCAAAAAGCACATACCCGCTGCCATATAGAATGGCACCTACTTTTAAAAAGGATAAAAATATTTTGAATGAATTGATGGTATTGGGTGTAACTATCTGAAGCAAAACAAGGGGTAAGAAGCTATGCAATGTTGACTTACTTCGTTTTATGTAATACAGGATTAAGCCAATTATGCCAAAACTAAAAATGACCAAAATTTCATTTACCCCTAAAAGACAAGCCGCCAATGCGGCGGCACCCAAAACAGCGAGTTCAGTATTCTTTATGGCTTTTTTACCCAACTTATAACCTGCCATTACAATGATTGCAATAACCGCAGGCTTAATTCCATAAATGATTGGTTTCACATTAGGTAACTCCCCATACTGCTGATAAAGCCAAGCAAAAAACCCCGTTATAACTACTGCAGGAAAAATAAAGCAGAAGCCTGCAACAAAAAGGCCTTTCCACCCAGCTCGTTCATGCCCACAATGCATGGTCATTTCTGTTGAGTTGGGCCCGGGTATTAAATTAGTTGCCCCCATTAAGTCCAGAAAGTGTTGCTCTGTCATCCACTTTCGTTTATGGACCACTTCTTCCTGCATCATGGCGATATGCGCAGCAGGACCACCAAATGCAAAGCATCCTAATTTAAAGAATACGCTTGCAACTTCCTTTAATCTATTCTCTTTTTTCATGATATCATCAAACCCAATAACTTAACTTACCAGAATTAACAACCCATTATCAAAAGGGTTCAAATTAGATTTCGCCAGCAACAGATTCTGTTACATTAATAATATGATCACCTACGCGTTCAAGAGAGGAGAAAATATTATTATAAACCATGGCAGATTTTATATTGTAGTCTTTGCTACCCAGTTTTTCTGTGTTTTGCTTACGGAATGTATTTCTCAGAATGTTAATTTCGTCTTCAATCTTTCTGGCTTGCACAGTGTTAACGCTTGAATAATCTGATTCTAAATTAATCACCATCAATGTAAACGCTTCTTCAACTTTGTCTAGCATTTCGTTGATATTGTCGCGTTGTGCTTGATCAAACCATATTTTCTTGTCATTTTTATCTTCAATGGCTTTTGATATTTGGAAATAAATATCTCCAATTCGTTCTAAGTCGTTGCAAATGTTTAAAGCACTTCTAAAGATTAAACTTGTGCCAGGAGTTAATTCTTGGTCGCTAAGTTTGGTGATGTACTCGGTGATTTCAATTTCAATCTCATCTGAAATGCGTTCATACTTAGTTAATTTCTTAAGCTTTTTCTGTCGTGTTTTAACTTCAGTCGCGTTGATTAACTCTTTGGTATATCGGTTCATTCTGCTCACGATCTCCCCAAAATGGGCAGTTTCTTTTTGCAGTTCAACTACGGCCAACTCTGGTGTGCCAATAAAATTATTGATGAATTGCACCTTTATATCATCTTCATCTTCTTTTTGTTTCACGCTCCAAATAGCTGCTTTAACCAGCCACGGCACGAAACCGAGCAGAAGGATAACATTTGCTAAGTTAAATGCAGTATGAAAACCGGATAGCGCAATTGGCATATCTGCGCCATTGGCGTAAGGGTCGCCTACTGAAAATCCAAAGAATCCAGAAATACTCCCCATCACATTAATGAGCACTGGTAAGAACCATGGAAGAATTATAACCATCCATGTAACTCCAATGATATTAAATATAGAGTGAATACGTGCGGATCTTTTCGCATTGGTATTACCTACAATGGAAGCTAATTCAGCCGTTATTGTGGTTCCTATATTCTCACCCAAAATCATCGCTGCAGCAACTTCAAAGGGTAGCCACCCATTTGCACACATAGTTAACGTGATGGCCATTGCAGCGCTTGAAGATTGTACAACAATCGTTATAATCGTACCAACGAGTACAAAAAACAATCGAGAGAATATCCCGTATTCGGTGAAAGATTTTAACCAGTTTAAAGCATCAGCATTATGCTTTAAATCAGGAACTGCTCCCTTCAAATAGCTTAATCCTAAAAAGAGGATTGCAAAACCAGCAATAAACTCTCCCCAATACTTAAATTTAGTTTTTCGGGAAAACATCATAGGCAGGGCAACTGCAAACAAAGGAATAGATAGTACCTTCATTTTTACCTTAAACCCTAAGATTGAAACTAACCAACCTGTGATGGTGGTACCAATATTTGCGCCCATCATTACCCCAGCTGACTCAACCAATGACAATAGTCCTGCATTCACAAAACTTACCGTCATTACGGTTGTAGCAGATGATGATTGAACTAAAGCGGTGGTAAGAAAACCTGTAAAAACTCCAAGATATCTATTCTTGGTCATGTTCTTTAGGATATTTCTCAATTGTGATCCCGCTGCACGCTGAATCCCCTCGCTCATCATTTTCATTCCGAAAATAAAGAAGGCTAGGGCTCCTAAAATTTGTACGATATTAAATAATCCGAATTCCATATTTGTTGCAAATTAAAACCTTTTGTTCTGTTACAATATTAACTTATTGTTAATTAAAAATGTATATCTAATTGTGTACGAAAGAATAACTGATCATCGGATCCATTTATAGATCTATAGGTTAAGTCCGTTTGAATTTTCAATTTATGTCCCACGACAAATTTGTTTAACCCAAACGTGTATTGTGTTTCTGCATTTGCAACTCCTGATTGAGGTGTGATGTCTGTATATCTAAAAACAGGTTCCCAATTACTTTTGAACATAAAGCCAGCCTGAACACTTAAACCCGTGCCCGTGTAAAACGTACCAATTTTATTTCCACTTCCATCCAATACGAATGGGTTATTGTCTCCAGTCGATTTATCCGCATATTCAGCCATAACTAATAAGCCCTGATATTTGAACATAAGGTCGGCCATGAAAGTATTGAGGTCTTTTCCAAAATATGCACCTGTGCTATCTTGTATAAAACTACCCAATTGGCCTCTGTTTCTTACTGCATTTTGATTATTGTCATACGTGACACCAATCGCTAGTTTAGGCTTAGACTCTTTTTTGATTGAGGAGCCGATATAATCTCCTTTTGATTGAAACTTTCCAAAAGGTAAGAACTCAACTCGGTAGGTAAAGTCAAATCCACCATGATGTCCTGAAGTAATATTTCTGCCTTCACCTTGCGAAACAGCAGCTACTTCTTTTATAAAGAATTGCTTGCCCAACTTTGTCCAATTACTTAAGGTGAATCCCACATCTCGGTCAATATTGTATCTGGAGTTTAATCTGGAACGATCAACCAATTGTAAATTACCAGATGATATAACTCGCTCTCTGTTACCTGGAAGCTTGCCTTGGCCAAATTTAATGGAAAAGCTTTTCCAAAAATTCCAGTCCACATAAGCATCCAATACAATGTTTGCTGCTCTGTTAAACTCTGTAGAAGTTGCACCACCTCCATTATCTCTGTTAGATAGTGCTAACTCAAGTTTCCATTTTAATTTTGGAGAAACTGCCCAACCATCAAATTTTAATCGACTCCTTCGAACCATAAAATCCGAATTTTGAAATTTGGCCTGGGAGAAATCATCATTTACTAAATCCCATTCGCTTACAAAGAGATTCTGAAATCGGAAGCCGACTTTGGCATAATAAGTAGAATCTTGACCCAGAATTTGAATTCCTTTACCAAATTTCGGAGCTTTAACCTGCGCCCATGATTCATTTGCTAATCCAGCAAGCGCTAAAATGAGCACTGCATTTCTAACTAATTTGATTCTTTTTTTCATTGTTGTTTTGATAATACGAGGGCAAAAGTATTATCCCAATGTTACCTCAATGTTAAGAAGTTAAAAAAACGTTATCTCTTTATTAACAAATCAAACTTTGCTGGTTTTACCAGCCGGTGCTAAACAGGTTTTTGGCTCCTTTGATACCGCATTTTTGATATTGATTATAGGCTGTGGCAGCAGCTAACCAAACTTCTTGTTCTGGTTTTTGAAGGGCCCATGCATCAATGATTGCGCTTAGCACATATGCTTCAGGAGCCAACAAATGCTTGGTCATAAGTAAAGGATATCCTTGAGATTGAATCAAGTAATCTTTGAAATAGGGTTTGGAAATGCAGGCAATGGCTATCGCATCTTTCTTTTTTGTTAAAGTAGATGTTGAAATAGGCACTTCAACGTCCATCAGTCCATTATGCCCATTGAATACTACCAAATCAGCCTGCTTAGATATCTCAATCCAACTAGAATCCAACTGAATGCTATCTGATCTCATGCCTGAAAGCGATTGTAAATAGTGATTTAAGCATTTTTCCATGGCGTTGCCATTGTAAGCATCGGTTATAAAAATAACTTTAGCACCATTTGAATACGTCCGTTTGAATACCACGCGCTCAAGTAAAAAGGAGTCATTGTGTTTTTGGTCATATGCTTTAGTCCAACGCTTTTTTCTGGAGAAATGGGTTTTGACACCGTAAAGCGCACCCCAATATAAATTGGTGGTTAAATTATCACCATCACCCAGTGCTTTGTTCACTGGGACTATTCCCTGATTATCGTTATCGCATAAAGGGACGAAAGCATGAATGATAAGGGGTTGGTTGTTCTTGATTTTTTGTAAGAGTTGCTGCTTAATGGTAGTTCTAGTAAAGGGGGCTAGTATGCTAATGGAGTCATTATTTTGATTTAACACAACATCATGTTGTATGGAAATAGAGTTTGTTGATGGTGCGCATGCTAATAATAATGCAGCAGCAATTAAAAGTAATACCCGAATCATATTTACTTAACTCACGGGTCCAAGAGAATATTGCTTCAATCTAAGATTTTATTCCATGCAGTGCGTATACCATTGGGATTTTATCGCCCAATTTTTCAATGATAAATTTACCCGGTTCAATTTCTTTGGTGCCACTAAAACAATTGTATGGTGAATAGTTGAACTCTTGGAGCACATTCAGGTGAATATCTGCTTGAGTTAAGGCAGCATAAACTGCACTGAGGCTATGATTCCAGGTGATGCACTTGGTTTGAATTTCGGCTTCCTTATCCGCATAAGTGCCCTCTTCCGATTCAATAATGGGTTCTGCTTTGAAATAATTGTACTTAACAAAACTAAAATCATCGTCAAACATCCAAACCACCGGATGAAATTCAGCATAGACAAATCGCCCTCCAGGTTTAAGAAAATGCCCAACTACTTGAGCCCATTGGTCAATATCTGGCAACCATCCGATGGTTCCATAGGATGTAAAAACCGCATCAAACTGTTCTTTTAATAAATTAGGGGCTTCGTAAAGATCTGCCTGAATAAAACGGGTATTTGTTCTGCAGGTATTTGCTAATGCTTTGGCTTGAGAAATCGCATTTTCAGAAAAATCAATCCCAGTGACTTCAGCACCCATTCTGCTTAAAGAAATGCTGTCTTGGCCAAAATGACATTGCAGATGTAATATTTTTAGTCCTTTCACATCACCCAGTAATCCAAGTTCAATGCTATTTAAACTGTTCCTCCCTTTTATAAACGATGGGTTGTCATAGAACTCAGAATCGATATGGGCATCCGTTCGTTTGTTCCATGAAGCACGGTTAATTTCAAGATAATCTAGGTCGGGTTTCATTTTAGGTTCATATTTATAAATTACTCATGTTAAACCCCTTTGAACAGAAAAAGAAAAAAGGGCAAAATACTCAAGCAAAAAAACAATGCCATAGTAATCGTACAAAACGAAAATATGGAAATATTAAAACTATCCCAAAAGACTTTAATATTCTCCAAAACCATCCTTATTCCCAATTGTTTAACTTTGAAGTATGATTTGGTTAAATCTCTTTTTGATTCTGTTTGCTTTCTGTTTTATGGAAGGGGTAGCTTGGTTTACCCATAAGTATATTATGCATGGCTTCTTATGGTCTTGGCATAAATCACATCACGAACCCAGGCATGGTATTTTTGAATTGAACGATCTTTTTGCGGTGGTTTTTGGTTCTATCGGTGCCAGCCTAATCATCTTTGGGTCGTTTGAAATGGACTATCGATTCTATCTGGGTTTGGGTGTTTCATTATATGGATTGGCCTATTTCTTGGTCCATGACGTATTTGTACACCAACGACTAAAATTGCTTAAGAATACCAAGCATGCTTATTTCAAAGCCATGCGTTTTGCGCATAAAGTGCATCATAAAACAACGACAAAACATGGAGCAGAAGCGTTTGGGTTCTTGTTTGTTCCTGGAAGATATCTCAAAAAATACAAGTCTTAAATGGCCAAAAAAATAATCGTTATTGGAGCAGGGTTTTCAGGGTTAACATCAGCCTCGTACTTGGCTAAACAAGGTCATCAAGTCACCTTACTTGAAAAAAATGATCAACCCGGTGGGAGAGCACGCACATGGGAGAAGGATGGTTATACTTTCGATATGGGGCCAAGTTGGTATTGGATGCCTGAGGTATTTGAAGAGTTTTATGCAGATTTTGGTTACACCAGTTCTGATTTTTATAAATTGGTTCGATTGGATCCAGGGTATCGGGTATTCTTTAAAGACAACGAGTATGCCGATGTTCCCGCGAATAAAGAGGAACTTTATCAATTGTTTGAGCGCATTGAAGAGGGCAGCGCGATTAAGCTGAAGAAGTTTCTGGACAATGCAGAGTATAAGTACAAGACCGCATTGGCTGATTATGTAAATCGGATATCGGATAGTATACTCGATTTCTTTGATTTGAAGGTAATCATCAAATCATTTAGTCTGCAATTATTCAGTTCATTGCAAAAAGAGGTGCGAAGTTATTTTACCAATCCCAAAATCAGATCGATATTGGAGTTCCCTGTGCTGTTTTTAGGCTCTACTCCAGCCAATACCCCAGCCTTGTATTCTATGATGAATCATGCCGACTTAACACTGGGCACTTGGTATCCCATGGGTGGAATGCACGAAATTAGCAAAGCGTTTGAGAAAATAGCCCTCAATGCAGGGGTAGAAATTAAATACAATCAAGAAGTAACGCTCATCACAGGTTCAGGGAAAAGTATCAATCAAGTAGAAACCAAAACGGATTCTTTTACCTGTGATGGTATCGTGATTTCTGGAGACTATCATCATATGGAACAAAAAGTGCTGGACCCGAAATTCAGAAAATATGATGATGATTACTGGAACAAGCGAACCATGAGTCCATCTTCATTATTGTTCTACATGGGTGTGAATCGCGAATTACCTAATCTCAAGCATCATAATTTGTTTTTTGATGAGTTGTTTGAGGGGCATGCGGATGAGATTTATAAGGATCCACAATGGCCAAGTAAGCCTTTGTTTTATGCATGTTTGAGTAGTAAAACAGATCCAAATGTGGCACCCAAAGGTTCTGAAAACCTTTTCTTGCTGATGCCCCTTGCTGCAGGTTTGACAGATCAACCCGAATTGCATGACACCTATCTTAAGAATTTCCTGAATCGAATGGAGGAGCGTGTAGGGTTTAATTTTGAAGAAAATATTGAGGTAAAACGCAGTTATAGCATCAATGACTTTAAGTCAGATTACCATAGTTTTAAAGGAAACGCTTACGGTTTGGCAAATACATTGAGGCAAACAGCTTTCTTAAAACCGAAAATGCGTTCAGCAAAAGCCAACAATTTATTCTTCGCTGGGCAACTCACCGTTCCAGGACCTGGGGTTCCTCCAGCCATAATTAGTGGAAGAATTGCCGCAAAAGAATTAAACAAAAGCCTTTTCTAAGATATTTCTTTTTTTTTGGTAAACCAATTTCTATTATATTTGTTTGAATCGGTATGAGTATTGAATTATATCATAATGTAAGCCAGTCGCTTAGCAAGAAACTAACGAAGAGTTATAGTACTTCTTTTTCGTTGGGCATTCGAATGATTGACAAAGAGTTGAGATGGGCAATATATTCTATTTATGGTATGGTGCGTATTGCAGACGAAATTGTCGATACATTTCATGATCAGGATAAAGCCGCCCTTCTAGAAGAGTTCAAAAATGAAACCTACAAGGCAATCAACAATAAACTCAGCATAAATCCATTTTTGCATTCATTTCAAGAAGCTGCTCGTAAGTTCAATATTGGCCCTGAATTGATTGATCCATTCTTTGAAAGTATGGCCATGGATTTGGATCTGAAATTGTATGATGCAGATGGGTACCAGGAGTATATTTATGGCAGTGCTGAAGTAGTAGGACTCATGTGTCTCAAAGTGTTTTGCGAAAGCAGTGAAGCTGAATATCAGCAACTTAAACCTGCTGCAAAAAGTTTAGGAGCTGCATTTCAGAAAGTAAATTTTTTACGAGATATTAAAAGTGACTTTGAAGAAAGAGGCCGAACCTATTTCCCTTCGATCAATTTTCATCACTTTGACGAGGCGGCAAAAAAATCCATTGTAGATGATATCCGTAATGATTTTAATGATGCATATAAAGGGATTTGTCAATTGCCAATCACTTGCCGGTTCGGGGTTTATACCGCCTATCGGTATTATGTAAAATTGCTCGAACGGATCGAAAAAGAACCTGTTAATACCATTAAGACCGCTCGTTTGAGGGTGCCGGATTCTGAAAAAATTGGACTTCTCATAAGCTCTTATTTAAGA
>Ga0055584_100003115_pt1 | contig 16401 bp, 16 predicted proteins | sample OSDHelmetaG_FD_58716 | JGI IMG/M metagenome (GOLD analysis project Ga0055584, IMG submission 58716) | Pelagic marine sediment microbial communities from the LTER site Helgoland, North Sea, for post-phytoplankton bloom and carbon turnover... | ecosystem: Environmental > Aquatic > Marine >... | reverse complement strand
CCGGAACTGGCAAAACGTTCTATGGAATTAATGGCTAATCAAGTAATGCCTAAAGTCAATGGGAATACATAAGAGTTTCACCTTCGATTTCATTGTGTTGTTAACCGCGACTATCGGCGGCTTGCAAGACGAGATTGAATGACACAGAGGCTTGGTCTCCGTCATAAGTTAGCGGGCAGGCGAGGTCCGTGCTTGCTGCTCGAACAGCATCAGATTCTAAGTATTCGTCTCCCTCGAAGTTAACTTAAGAAGCGCGAAAATCAAAAATTTCAGCCCAAAACACCGTATTTTAAATAACCATTATGAATAGCGGATTACTTAATGCTTTGTCCATGCGGCCCCTAGAATAAAAAACACATTACAATCCAAATATGATTACATATTACGGTGATCAAAATAAGCCTATGATTGTTAAATGTTGAGATTAGAGGACTAAAGATGAAAAATAACGAGCCCAGCGACTTCTCATTTGACTTGTTTTGGTCATTTAGAAGTCCTTTCTGTTATTTAGGTCTAGACCGTATACTCGAAATTAAAAAAAAATTTGATGTGATAGTGAATGTCCGGCCAGTATTCCCGTTGGCTATTCGCATCCCTGATTTCTTCAAAAAAGTGAATCCAAAATATCGAGGTTACCATCTAAAAGATAGTCAAAGAGTTGCAGACCGCTTAGGTATACCGTATCGGCGACCTATTCCTGACCCAATTATCCAAGACATGGAAACAAATGCTATCGCCACAGAGCAGCCGTACATACGGCATATCACATTACTGGGGGCAGCATGTCAAATTGAAGGCTCTTGCTTACCGTTTGTCGATCATGTGTCTCGAAAACTTTGGGACGGTTCAGTTGACGGTTGGCACGAAAATGATCACCTCATGGATGCACTGAATTCAGCCGGTCTAAATGGCCAAGAACTGATGGCCAAAGTAGAGTCTGAGTCCGACAAACTGGAAGCGGTCATCGCAGAAAATCATGCTGCTCAAGAAGACACAGATCACTGGGGTGTACCACTAATGACCTTTAGAGGCGAGACATTCTATGGCCAAGATCGAATCGAAACATTATTGTGGCGAATGCTAGATGAGGGTTTAGTGGCGAGGTAATTCCCCATTCCCATCACGTTACGGTCTCTGAAACAGCATGAGTATTAATTATTTCAGGACGAACAATAATTCTGCAATCTCCGAAGGGGACTATTAAGAATTAAAAGTACGAATCTTTAGACTCTTACGAAACACGATCGAATCTTGTTAAATAAGAAATAAATACCTCGTCGGAACTCGCCATAATAGATACGACCGAACAATGTGACGGCCCCACCCCAAACGATAGCTATCAAACGGGGTAATACCACAATCGGCATTAATAAAATCCATAAGGCTACTAAGTTTTTTTTATATCTTGCCCTGAGTCTTGACCTATTTTTAGATTGATCTCCCGAGCGTGAGACCCGCTGCCTCCAAAGGTAAAAGGGCATATGTCCGAGAAGCATGCGATTCTCAAAAGCGACAATGCTTTTCCTACTTAGACCGCACACTTCATAGGCATCCAGTATTTCACCCAACTGTTCCACAAAAACTTGAACATAATCATAACCGCCAGAATTGTTGCGTTTACAAGCAAGGCGGTAACGCTCTGAATAAAGGTTAGTTTTTTTCCGCAAAGCCGCGAGCAGTACTAAGTGAACTTGCACTAAATTAGTGCCGCAATATGCTCTTGCATCAACGTCAGATAAGCAATCTTTATTAATCACACAGGCTGAAATCAAGGTTACTAAAGGACCAATTGCTACTACGAACTCACCTGCGTTGCTATAAGTCTTATCGGATCCGAAGTCTCCGGGGTGTTCTTCCATAAAGTCATTATCAAATCCATACGCTCGCATGCAGACGACACCATGTTGACGAGTCTTAAGCACAGCCATCAACCATTGCAACGAGCCGTCACAGAATAGATCGTCGTCACCAAGTATTACGACATAACTCCCTTTCGCTGCGCCAAAACACTCCGCGATATTGGCATCCGAACCTATATTCGACTGATTCAGCAGGTAGCGAATCGCAAATCCCACGCTCTGAAATTCTTCAACCACTTGTGCCGTATCATCGGAGCTTGCATTGTCTGACACAAGGATCTCTATACTTCCTAATTCGCACGTGACGAGCTCAGATTGCAGCTGTGCAAGAGTTAGTCTTAAGTAAGTAGCGCGGTTGTAAGTCGGGATAGCAATTGTTAATAAAGGTCGGGGGAGCATAACTTACAATAATTCCCAAACGGAAAAAGTATTTATTACGAACAGTAGCAACTCAGAGCCGCAAGGTAAATACCTAAGTAAACATAGATAATCCATTGGGAGATCAGCTTCTAAAGCCTCATTAGCACTGAAATAGCGATATTTTTAATGAGCATTCATGCTCGACAAGTCACAAAAAAATCGTGACTATTTTCTCCCTAAATCGAATTTATTTTCAAAATTCTACTCTATCGCGACACCCTCCCCTATGATGACCGAACGATTTTTATATTATTTGATGCTGTATAAGACAAATCATAAGGTTGGGCCGAAAAATGTTTCGATTTTTGTTGCTACAAAGTCCAACATTTCTTCGGTAAGACCTGGATATATTCCGACCCAAAATCCATTATTCATTACTTCATCTGTATGCGTTAGATGACCACTGACTCTAAAATTTTGGTGCTTCATATACGGTTGCCGTGTTAAATTGCCGGCAAACAACAATCTAGTACCAATTTTATGTTGATCCAAATAGCTGAGCAAATCCACTCGTCGGAAATCAATCTCAGGCCGGATACACATAAAGAAGCCAAACCATGATGGATCGCTATTCGGAGTCGCCTCAGGAAGAATTAAAAAATCCTCGCAAGCGGACAGTCTTTTTTTGAGATAAGAAAAATTGTCTTTTCGCGCTTGCACGAAACTAGCGAGTTTATCTAGTTGCGCTAAACCACAGGCCGCCTGCATGTCGGTAATCTTCAGATTGTATCCCATGTGAGCGTAGGTATATTTATGGTCATATCCCTCGGGCAAATCTCCTAATTGCCAACCGAAACGCTTCCCACACGTATTATCTTTGCCAGGAGCACAATAACAATCTCGCCCCCAGTCCCTAAAAGACTCAATAATACGTTTAAGCCTATTATTGCTAGTAAACACCGCCCCACCTTCGCCCATAGTAATGTGATGCGCAGGGTAAAAGCTCAGGGTGCCAATATCTCCAAATGTCCCAGTTAGCTTGCCATCATATTGCGAACCGAGACTATCGCAATTATCTTCAACTAGCCATAAATTATGTTCTTTACATATTTCTTTAACAATTTTTATATTGAATGGGTTTCCTAGTGAGTGAGCTATCATGATTGCTTTTGTTTTTGAACTGATAGCCGCTTCAATTTTTGTCACATCAACGTTATGAGTTGCAATATCAATATCAACAAAAACAGGGACTGCACCAAACTGTAATATAGGATTCACCGTTGTTGGAAAGCCAGCTGCAACAGTAATAACTTCATCACCGGGCCTTATTGCGCGGTCCCCAAGTCGTGGTGAAGTCAACGCAGAGAACGCCAATAAATTCGCAGATGAACCAGAATTAGTGGTTAATAAAAAACGGACCCCAAGGTATTCAGCCAACCTCTTTTCGAATGCATCATTGAACCGTCCAGCGGTGAGCCATCCGTCCAAGGAAGCCTCCACCATATACTTAAGCTCAGTGGCATCCAATACTTTGCCCGATGGGGGTACTGTAGTTTCATCTGGTTGGAAAGGCTTATCCGAATATTTAATCTCCGAGTACTCGTCTACTAATTGTGCGATTTTCTCACGAATTTCTCGTTCTCTCTCCAAGATATAATTCCTTTATTGCTTGCATACGACATGATAAGTGACGTACTAGATACACGACTATAAACCTTCAATATGCCATTAACATTTGTCTCAGATGATCATAAAAATAAAGCATGCACCAAACGTGGGAGTTTATCTTTATTCCAGTTTCAACTAGCTCGCACCGACTCAAAAGCAGGTACTAGATTATACCACAGAATTTTATTTGATTTCACGATGTCAGTCTTTCAGTGTAGAGATATCTTTTTAACTCAATTACTTGCCTTATTTTTACGCAGATGTTGTATAATTGATTTTTTTAACCCGACCTATGCACTGGATTATGAAACGTTATTTTCAAAAATTCCTTCAATCACAATGGGTTAAAAAATGTTGATCCGCGCTGGCCTAGTAGACATCTCGAATGGTTCAAAAAAATACGCTATCGCAGGAATGTTGGGCTGGCAAGATATAAAGCAAAGATACCGTCGCTCTACATTAGGGCCATTTTGGCTCACTCTCAGTATGGGCATCATGGTGGCCGCTTTAGGTTTTGTTTTTTCAGGCCTCTTTAATGTTGAACACTCCGAATTTTTGCCATCTCTCGCTATCGGACTCGTGTTTTGGGCATACATCTCAATTATTATAAATGAGGGTTGTATCACTTTCACCAGTGCTGAGCCTATGATCAAACAGTTACAGTTACCAAGATTTACATATTTACTTCGTGTTGTTTGGCGCAATTTCGTAATATTGCTGCATAATAGTTTTGTAATCATTGTCGTATATCTGATACTACATAAGCATCTAGAGTGGTCAGCTTGGCTCAGTATCCTCGGATTAGTATTAATAACAATAAATGCAACTTGGATGGCGCTTATATTGGGAATAATTTGCACGCGATACCGCGATATGACGCAGATAGTGGCAAGTATAATTAATGTGGCGTTTTACATAACACCAATCATGTGGCTACCGTCTCTACTTGAGGGGCATAAACGCTTCTATCTTTTAGAAGTAAACCCATTCAACCATTTGCTTGAGGTCGTAAGGTCTCCTTTGCTCGGTACTTTACCCTCAAATCTTAGCTGGATCGTCTGCTCTGCAATGGCAATTATAGGGTGGTCATTAGCCTTAATTATCTATTCAAAGTACGTAAACCGTATAAGCTTTTGGTTGTAAAATGGCAGGTATAAATTTTGAAAACGTAACAATTGATTTTCCTGTTTACAGTTCGAATAGCCGATCAATAAAAAACAAACTACTACGGGTTGCTGTCGGTGGTAACATAAATACCTCTGAAACCGGTGTGTCAGTCGTGCGCGCATTAGACAAATTAAATTTCAATATAAAGAATGGAGAGCGAGTAGCCTTACTCGGTCCGAACGGTGCAGGAAAATCAAGTCTGCTGCGAGTATTGAATGGAGTCTATGAACCAACATTTGGCGAAGTGCAGATAGTCGGTAACATAGGCTCGCTAATTGATATATCTCTAGGTATTGATATTGAAGCCTCGGGACTTGATAATATTTATGTTAGGGGGAAATTACTAGGCATGTCCTCCGATGAGATAAACGCCAAAATACCAGAAATCGTCGAGTTTTCCGAACTTGGCGAATTTATTGAAATGCCAGTAAGAACCTACTCTAGCGGTATGCAAATGAGACTAGCGTTTGCCGTCTCTACTACTGCGAGGTCAAATATCTTACTCATGGATGAGTGGTTGTCAGTAGGTGACGAAAGTTTCCAAAAAAAGGCTGAGGTCCGAATGAGAGAGGTTGTTAATTCTACTGACATAGTTGTTATCGCTACTCATTCTAAGGAGTTAATCTTAAACTACTGTTCACGTGCTATCTGGTTGGAACAAGGCAAAATCAATCTGGATGGCAGCGTGGAAGAAGTGTGTTCTGCATACTTCGATGACGTCTAAATAGTAATATCGAATAGGAACTATCGCATGAAAGCAGTTATTTTGGCGGGAGGGCTTGGGACTCGCTTAAGCGAAGAAACTTCGACACGTCCGAAGCCGATGGTTGAAATCGGCGGAAAACCTATCCTCTGGCATATTTTAAAAATGTATTCTAACCATGGCGTGAATGACTTTATTATATGTTGTGGCTATAAAGGCTATGTCATCAAAGAATACTTTGCGAATTACTTTTTGCACATGTCGGACGTAACTTTTGACATGCATTCAAATGAAATGGTAGTGCATGAAAAACGAGCTGAGTCCTGGAAGGTAACGCTAGTAGATACTGGAGACAACTCCATGACCGGTGGCCGTCTACGTCGAGTTGCTGATTATATTAGAAACGAGGATTCATTTTGTTTCACCTACGGAGATGGCGTTTCAGATGTTGACATTTCAGCTAGTATCCAATTTCATAAATCCCATGGAAAAGCCGCAACATTGACTGCGACATTTCCCCCGGGACGTTTTGGTGCCCTAGATATTCGCGGGCAAACCGTAAAGAAATTCATGGAGAAACCAAAGGGAGATGGGGGGAAAATCAATGGTGGCTTTTTTGTATTGTCGCCCTCTGTCCTAAATTATCTTGATAATGATGCCACCATTTGGGAACAAGAGCCTTTACAGATGATGGCTAAAGAAGATCAGCTGATGGCTTACGAACATGAAGGTTTTTGGCAGCCTATGGATACTTTGCGTGATAAAATTTATCTGGAAGAGCTTTGGGACAAGGGTGCCGCTCCTTGGAAATCTTGGGAATGAACGCTGTCGACTCAAAGTTTTGGCGAGGAAAGCGGGTTTTTTTAACCGGTCATACTGGTTTCAAAGGAAGTTGGCTCAGTTTGTGGCTTCAATCCATGGGGGTAACTTTACGCGGTATTTCATTGGCACCTCCCACCGAGCCCGCGTTATTCGAGATAGCGTCAGTGGCTGATGGTATGGACCATATTATCTGCGACATTCGCGACTTCGCCGCGGTCAACGAACAAATGAGCGCCTTCAAACCTGAAATTGTGATTCACATGGCTGCGCAACCGTTGGTGCGCCTATCCTACGAGCAACCAATTTCAACGTATGCAACCAATGTTTTAGGCACGGTTCACGTACTAGAGGCAGCACGTAATTGTCGCTCGGTCAAAGCGATCGTAAATGTCACGACTGATAAATGCTATGAGAATCGGGAATGGGAATGGGGCTATCGCGAAAGCGATCCGATGGGAGGCCACGATCCTTATTCCAGCAGTAAGGGTTGTGCGGAGCTTGTGAGCGCAGCTTATCGTAGCTCTTTCCTTGCCGATGCGGGTATAGCGATTGCTACCGCTAGAGCTGGAAATGTTATAGGCGGCGGTGATTGGGCAAAGGATAGATTGGTACCCGATATTTTATATTCATTAGAGAGAAAGCAGGCTGTGATAATTCGTAATCCTTCAGCTATAAGACCTTGGCAGCACGTATTGGAACCGTTGTCTGGGTATATGAAGTTGGCTGAAAGCCTTTATAATGAGGGCCAACTCAATGCTGAGGGATGGAACTTTGGTCCTTACGAGAACGACGCGCGTTCCGTACAATGGATAGTAGAGCAAATGTGTGAAAAATGGGGTCATGGTGCCCGTTGGGATCTGCAGTCTGCGGGGCAGCCGCATGAAGCAAGATTTCTAAAATTAGACGCGTCGAAAGCTAAGGAACGCCTCAACTGGCTTCCCATGTGGTCTCTTGGCACCGCACTAAGTAAAGTTATTGAATGGCACCAAATGTGGATGGATGGCGAAAATATCCACGGCTTGTGTAGACGGCAAATCGCACAATATATGACTGAATGTGACTGAAAAGGAATTAGAGTGGATATTGACTATACTATTTTTTCCAGTTTAAAGGGAGAATTTGAGGCTGAAGGCTTAACCCGTGTTGACGTTGCCGCCGAGGCATTGTTTGCGGCGCGCCGCGGTTTAAATTATTTAGTAAAGATAAGCGGTGCTGAGGCAAGAAGCGACATATTATACCTAGCAGAACTGGGAGTCACCTCGATAGTATGCCCCATGATAGAGAGCCGATTTGCGATGTCTAAATATATGGACATGGTTCCACCGGCGACTTTTAATGAGCTTGGTGTGACCATAGAAACTATTACTGCAGTTGGAAATATCGATGACATATTGCGAGCTGGAACATTACTAACTGAAGTTACCATTGGCAGGACTGATCTGACGGCCTCTTATGGCGGAGATAATGTCGAGTCAGAGCGAACAATTAATATGGTGAAGACAGTAGCACGTTCCGCTAAAGAAAAAGGTCTAGAAGTCACCATGGGCGGTAGTATAAGTAAAGCTACATGTCAGACTCTACAAAATGACGCTGAATTACTAAGCTTATTGGACTTTATAGAGACTCGTAAGGCGGTTATGCCTGTAGAAAAATTGCTCGTAAAATCAGGCCTAGATCACGCGCTTGATCTTGAGCGCACCTTGCTGGCACGTCGAACCGCTGTTTCAGACCGAGTTATACCTGCAATTAATGAGCGCCTCGCTACCCTTGCCAAACGAGCCCGATGACAAAACCCCTCATTCTACTGGACTTTGACGGTGTGTTATTCAACAGCGCATATGAAGCTTATCAAGTCTGCGAGAGAACGGCAGACACGAATCAGTTGTATCGAAAAAATTTGTCGTTCGACGAATTTATGACCTTTAGAGGTCAAGTCACTGATGCCTGGCAATTTTCTAGGTTATACAACGGAAGTCGAACCCTTGAGGATATTACCAAGCTAAGCGTGCAGAGTGCTGACGAAATCGATTGGACGTTTGCTCGGAGTTTCTTTCGTACTAGAGAAGAAATGATGAAAGATCCGAACTGGGCAAAGGTTATGTCGCCCTATCCTTTTTTTTACCAAATTAGGCCATTCTTGCAGAAGTTCCCTGAAGTATTCAAGATTCTCTCAACTCGTAACGCGTCTTCTATAAGCCGCACTTTAGAGTTCTTTGGGGCAAATCGTATCGCAATTCACGGACAGGAAGATATTCGCAAATATGATTCTAAGCTAGGTGTTGCCCAGTCTAATCGTTGGCTGAATAATGGCGCCTACGTGGTCTATATAGACGATATGAATTCTCACCTAGAGCCCTTCGAAAACGAAGTTGACCTTTGTATTCATGCGGGATGGGGTTATGACATGTCACAAGTTGATAGCTATACTCAAAGTCAGGCGTACCAAATTCTTAAAGGTTTTCTAAAACTGTCTTGTATGTGAAATGGAAACTCTCTCTGGGATATTATTAAATCTATGAAATACAGCGATCAGATTGCGCAGTGGTTAAGTGAGCTAGGATACAGTCATTACTTTTACGTTGGGGGCGGCAATATAATGCATCTGACGGAAAGTCTCAGTCGGTATTTAACGGGAGTACCGGTGGTGCACGAGGTTGCTGCGGGAATCGGAGCCGAATACTTCAACGAAATAAGTAAACCTGGTCAACGGGCCCTAGCATTGGTGACCGCTGGACCCGGACTTACCAACTTGGTCACAGCCGTTTCTGGAGCTTGGCTTGAAAGTCGTGAGCTACTAATAATTGGTGGACAAGTGAAAGTAAGTGATCTAGCCGCAGACGGATTGCGAGGACGAGGTATACAGGAAGTTGATGGTGTCAAGCTTCTGAGTTCTACTACCAAGGAGTCGATTCTGCTTCGCAATAGTGTTAACGCGGCATCGTTTAGAGATATAGTCTCTCAATCATGGAAACCCCGTAAGGGACCGGTTTTTATTGAGTTTCCACTGAATGTGCAAGCGGGATCAGTAGATCCCGAAAAAATGCCTGAACCTATCGTGCCTGCATTGCCTGCGGCTTCCAAAAAGGATATCAAAGATGCAGTGGCCCGGTATAACGCTGCTAAGCGGCCAATAATTCTAATTGGCGGTGGCGTGAGCTACTCTATCGCAGAATCGCTACAAGAGGATTTCGCCACAGCCCGTGCGCCGATCATGACGACATATAATGGCGCTGATCGTGTTGATGGCAATCTAGACAGCTATTTAGGCCGGCCAAATACTTGGGGTCAACGCAGCAGTAACATCCTAATTCAGCAAGCTGATCTGATCATTGCATTAGGTACCCGGTTGGGTCTGCAGCAAACCGGATTTAATTGGCAAGAATTTGGTCGCGATGCGTATATCTTACAAATAGAGATTGATCCCTATGAGTTGTCTAAGGGCCATCCTAATATTGACGAAGGACTACAAGTGGACGCTGACGATTTCATCGCGCGTTTTTTTGCTAGCGAATTGTCTCTTCATACTGAGTGGTTAAATTATGCAAAGAGCGTCCGTAATGCAATCCCCCGAGTTGAGAAAATAAACCAGACTAGCGTTCAATATATTTCGCCATACGATTTTATTCTTACTCTCGAGACTCTAACAACAGCAAAAGACTTAATCATCCCCTGCAGTAGCGGTAGTGCTTTTACCCTATCAATGCAGCTATACAAACAATGCTTCGGTCAACGAGTTCTTACAAACAAATCGCTAGCTGCAATGGGCTATGGACTTTCAGGAGCGATTGGGGCTTGTATCGCCGGAGAGAATCGCCGGCGTACGATTTTAATTGAAGGAGATGGAGGGTTTGCGCAAAATATGCAAGAGATCGGAACGGCTGAAATTAATGACCTCAACCTCAAGATATTTATTTTCCACGACCAAGGCCATGCATCTATCCGTATGACTCAGGCTAACTATTTTGATGGAAAATATCTCGGATGCGATCGCGCCTCCGGACTAGGACTTCCAAATTGGGAAAAATTATTTTCTGCATGGGGTGTTCCGGTGGTACAAGTGAATCAGGATTTTGAAAATAACCATGAATTCTTAGAAAAATTCGAGATGCCCGGGCTGTGCGCGTTTATAGTTTGTATTGACCCCAAGCAGACCTACTTTCCTAAGATATCTAGCCGTATCACGGCTGACGGCTCTATGGAATCTAATCCAATAGACAAGATGAGTCCCGACATAGACATGGATATTAGCCTGCCTCGTTCAATAAAATAAAGGTACTCAATCAGATTAAGTATGGACCGAAAAAAGAGAAATATATTTATTACTGGAGGAACTGGGTTCTTCGGCAAAGCCTTACTTAAACACTGGGCGTCTAGTGGTAGTCCTGAGCTGGAAGAGGCCAAATTAACAATATTGTCAAGAAACCCGGGCGATTTTCAGTCAGCACATGGTTCGTTATTGTCAGATCTGGATGTAAAATTAATAGCCGGTGATATCTTGAAACCTGAGACTCTACCGATATACGAATATTCTCATATCTTACATGCGGCGACAGATTCAACAAGAGGATTGCAATTAACACCATTAGAACGCTCTCAACAGATTATTGACGGCACCCGTAATGTACTAGATCTAGCAACACAAAGCGGTTCGCCGAGGGTTTTACTGGTAAGTTCAGGAGGCGTATACGGTAATATATCTCATTTTCCGAATGGAGTACCTGAGGACTATTGTGGTATGCCTAATCCTCTTAATCCTGATAATGCGTATAGTGTGTCCAAGCGTCATGCCGAACACTTGTGCGCACTATATAAAAACGAGTATGGCCTCGACACTTTAATTGCCCGATGTTTCGCATTTGTGGGAGAGGACATTCCCATGGATGCACACTTTGCAATTGGTAACTTCTTAGAAGACGCCTTCAAAGCCAGAGATATTATCATCAAGGGTGATGGTAGGCCTATTAGAACATATCTTGATCAACGAGATTTAGCGAAATGGTTAACTCATATCATGTTTCATGGCGCCAGTGGAAAAGCATATAATGTCGGCTCAAACGAAAAAATTGCGCTTGCCGATCTAGCTAGATTGATTACCGAAATCAGTGGCGCCAGATCTGGCGTTCAGATCTTGGGTAGACAGCCGGTCGGCCAGGCTGCCAACAGAAATGTTTATGTGCCGTGTATCGACCGTGCTCAAGATGAGCTCGGCTTAAGAGTTAATTTTAGTCTTTCTGAGTCCGTCGAATATATCTTTAAGGTGCTGTATGATAGGTATCAATGAAGTCGAGTCTTTGCTTGACGAATAAATCCCACCTCGAGGTTGACTATTCGGTGAGATACTTGCAAACCTTAATTCCCAAAGGTTCCGTACAATAACCACATTATGAGAGGGTACTATGCAAAGCTTTGAAAGGGGTGAAAAGCGACTTAAACTCGCTAACCAACATATCTTCAAAAAGACTAATAAACAACCGCCTAAATATATTTTTCATCTACCTAACTACGTACCATATTCTAATGGCATAGCATCACTTTGGTACACAGCTTATCTTTTTTCAAAAAACCAAAAAAAACCTGTATATATCCACGCCTATTTCGCGAACGAGATTGAAACGTACGATCCGCCTGAAGAATATAAGCCTCTGATCCAAAAAGATTTTGTGGCTAACGCTGACGATATAGTTTTTTACTGCGACATGGAGAAAGCAAACCCTTTCAACGCAAAAAATGTAGTCCGGTATTTTATGGCCAAGGATTATATTTTAGATGGGCAACCAGCTAAGTGGCACAAAAATGATTATCTTCTTGCCTATTCTAAGGCTGTCGATATGGTGTTACCGCAACACATGACACTTTTACCAGAATTGGTAAATCTTAAAAAATACAAACAGCAGAAAACCAGTACTCTCCTTATTTACTATGGAAAATGTCGGATAGCTCTTGAAAAAACTGCAATTAAGCATATCTGTAAAGATTTTGATGAAGTTAAAATCATTACCCGGACGTATCCGTCATTGAGGACTGTGTTGTACGAAGAAATAGCGAAGGCCGAGCTATTAGTAAGCTTCGACCCACTCACTTCCTTGTGCTATGAAGCAAATTTAGTCGGCACCCCGGTACTACTACTTGATGACGTTTTTAGAGAGGCGTTCGATGATTTTAACCACAAGTTACCGGGCTTCTTTTATGATTATCAGGAACTGGAAAATTTAGACCTCAAAAAAGTTGGAGACGATGCGTTCCGCGTAGCTCATGAGGATTTGGCTTACAGGATCAGTCAAGAAAATCTAGTTACAGTTAATACAATTAAAAATATTGAAGACTGGTTTACTAACCATCGAGAAACTGATCGATCCTATCAAGTTCGATCTATACATTTTTATGAGCACCATTGGAAGGAGTCCCCAATAGTCAATTGTACAAGTTTTCATTCAGTGCTGGGTTATACTGTAGCAAGGAATAGCCAAGCAATTTTAATTATGGGTTTTATGCTCATCAGGATACTGGCAAGAGTCAAGAGACTAAAATCTCGTATTTACTCCGCGATAGTAAGCCGAGTATTCGCCCCAGCAAGACTGGGAACGCTGCGCTATAAAAAGACAAAAATACGCCGTACGTCATTTTTCGATACCGGACTTTTTCAGGTTTCAGCGCACCCGCCAAAATTATCTACTATAGCTATAAAGGCGGCAAAATTAGTAGAAGCTGATCAAAGAGACGAAGCAATCCGCCAAGAAAAGCTGGAACTAGAGCAATTACCAACTACCACTTCAACAAGCAATGTGCGAACAGCGGCACCGGCAGAAAGCAAGATTAAAGAAGTAGACACCTCGGAAATAAATGACATAATAGTGGTAGGTAAAGATCTCACTTCACGAATTTGGAAAATTTTATGTACGTAGAATATTCTGAGCTGTCGAAGGCAATAGATAGCGACTGCACTAAATATTCTAACCGGAAGTATGCCAACTTTTATGATACTTACGGCTTCTTGGTGATACGCAATGTCCTCACCCCAGAAGAGTTTGCGAAAGGTGTAGAAGAATACGATTCCGAGTTTAGGCGAAGGACAGATGAGGATACCCTCTTACGTATGTTTCTAGCGAGTTTCAGTTTTTCGCGTAAAAAAAAGTACACATTGAAACAAACATTAGACGCTCTATTCAGGAAAGGTATGCAGTTCTTGCCATCATTCGCTGAGAGCTCTAAAGTTTTTACCGACTTGCTTGTCTCGCAGAAAATGCAAGGTATTTTTAAGTACTTTTGTGGAGAAAATTGGCTTTATTTAGGGTCCGATGGGACGCGGTTCGCGACCACCTCCTTTCCATGGCATAGAGATTGGCTCACTAAAATCGAACTGATGAAGTGTAATTTTTATTTCAATACAATTCCTTTCGTCAAGGGTAGATTTTCACTAATCCCAGGCTCGCAATATTACGACGATGAGTATTTTCAGAGAATCCAAAAATCTGTATCTTGGCCGATGCAAAATTTGAGGCAATCTGGGCTGACAGAAAATAATTTTCTTCCCGAAATCGTTAATCCAAGACAGAAGAGAAGTTTTTTCAATTTGTTTAAGCGCAAAAAAAATACGTTTGATGTTCCTCGCGTCAAATTAAAAATTACGAATAGGGATTTGCTTATTTTTGATCAAAGAATGATGCACTGCGTCGAGTCAAGTTTCCCTCAAGTTACCCGACGATTGATGACTTTTCTAATTTCTAAGAATGCATTTGATCTTCCTCGTGAACATGCCACTTTAAAGCAATTTTCTCGCGAAGAGGTCATGGTTGATTTATTAGATCTCATAGTTAATGAGCGTAACCATCTTGGTTGTGAGCCATGGGGAAAGTACTTCGAGTCGTCTTCTTTAGCTAAAAGCAATCATTACATAAGTATCGATAAAGTCGAGAATAGCGAGAAATATAACAGAGGAACTATCGTTTTAAATAATGGCGATCGATTTGAATCTGTAATTAATTTTACGAAATATGCAGCAATTGGTGAGAAGTATAGGGAAAGATATGCGAAACACCGAGTATCCCCTAAAGATTCGCTAGCCCAAGGATTTAATTATCAGGATGTTCATCTGGGTATAAACAGCCAGAATATTAAGTAGACATTATTACTTCGGTGAGGTGCGCGTATTTTTGCTGCTGTCGAGTTAGTCAATAGTTCCTACACTGAGATTAGAAAATTTGTAGTTCATTCAAAAAAGTATTAAAACATCTGAAGCTCTGCGTAAATTTTTAGCGCGCCTGCAAAACTCTTACAACTCCGTCCGCCTCAAGGGCGGCAAAAGCGAACAACTGATAGTCTGTCACCAAAAATGATGTATTATCTCGTCAGGTAGATTTGAACGATCCGCTGGAATTAATTAAATAATTTGCTCTTTTTAGCAAATATGAATGCCTCTTCGAGGAATTTGATCAACTCAGACAGCTTGAGCCTATTATAAAATCTGTATTAGAGGCTGTCTCAAATGGACGATGATGCTGTACACAAACTCTCGTAATGAAGAAAAAAAACCCCTGTACTAGTATTTGTAAGTTCTCAGGACCCAAGGGTTGGTGTATAGGTTGTGGTCGCACTAAAAAAGAATCCAAAAAATGGAAGACAATGAAACCCTCCGCCAAGGATGCTCTCCTTCAGAAGCTACAAAAACGGATGATAAAAATTGCTAATTAGACGCCAGTGCTGCACCAATTTATTGAATCCTCATCTAAAAACCCTCTACGTTCGCTTTTCGTGGAATATTGCGTGAATACTTTAGTTACTGCAGCCCTTGTCGGGTTTCGGGGTGTTCCATCGAAGCTTGGGGTAGACAGTTCCGCTCCAATAGCATGTCCTAGATCAAAAAAGTACCATCAAATTGTTGGTACTTCTATGAATTCGGCTGGAAACCGTTGGAAACAGGATATCAAAAAAAATAGATATAATTTAATAGTTTACGGACGTTTTTGGACTTTATCAGACCAAGAAATGGCGGAAGAGGTATCCCACGACAAGTATTCATAAGTGCTTGATACAGTTATATTTCCGCTTCTCACGATAAATAAATACCAACAAAAGTACCAACAATTAAATATTCACGCTTTTACATAGTGTTTATTTGTGTCCAGAATAATTGACTAGTATCCAGTATTGTCTATTTGAGTTAATTTACCCATATAAGGATATTAAGCATATGGATGCAGTCAAAATCGCTAATCTGATCGATGATATAGAAGCTGGAGTAGCAAGTGATGGAGACATAAAAGCGCTACTATCATTATTTTTAGAAAGTCACGAAAACGGTACGCCACTAAATCCTGATCTAAACACTTTTGTGCTCAAAGCAATCAAGCAATTCTTGAACTCAAATCAATCCCTTGACCAAAGTTTTGGTATTGACCCATCGAACAAAATAAAAAAAGAAACGCTCAAACAAAAGAATATTTTCTCTGCCATATTATTCGAAAAGTTAACAGCCGAAAAAGGTTTGTCCTATCTAGAGGCATCCTTTGAGGCCGAGGAACGCAGTGATCGAAAGAAAACTACTATCACTAATGCTTCAGCTAAGTATAAAGACGACGCTAAGTTACTTTTACGCATACAAAAGGCTCTGGGTATAGCAGATATTGAAAAAAGCAACCCAAAAAAAGAGACCTAATAAATTGGGGTGACCCTTAAAAACTTATTTCCTATCCTGTGGATCCTTATTAAAAATAACTGGATCCTAATATGAATGATCACAATAACAGCCCTACCCCACGCCTCCCAGAGCCTGGTTATGCCAGATTAAAGGATGTCCTCAAGGTTATCCCTGTTAGCCGTAGCAGC
>Ga0055584_100003114_pt1 | contig 16401 bp, 18 predicted proteins | sample OSDHelmetaG_FD_58716 | JGI IMG/M metagenome (GOLD analysis project Ga0055584, IMG submission 58716) | Pelagic marine sediment microbial communities from the LTER site Helgoland, North Sea, for post-phytoplankton bloom and carbon turnover... | ecosystem: Environmental > Aquatic > Marine >... | reverse complement strand
CTAGGACACTGGCCTTTCACGCCGGCAACACGGGTTCGAATCCCGTTGGGGACGCCATCGGTTTTTCCGGGCATTGATTTTAAACGGTTTTTTCATGCTGGCTGTCAAACCTTTGGGCCATCACTTCAGGGTTTGACACTTTTGTTCGGTTTTTGTCCGGATTCCATCTTTTCATTGGCTGCGTCGGCAAGCTCTTTTTAACTTCGGCTTCTGGCTATTAATCGACGTAAATTTCACCCATGAATTATGTCTGCTTTGAGGAGCTAAAGCGGACGTCATTAATGGTTGGATGACTATGTCCGTAAATGATCCAAGGCGGACATGGTTTGTACCTGCCATTGAAAGCTCTTTATCCCAAATCGTGAGATTACAATTGCCGGTTCGGAGGCTTTGGTCTAAAGGAACGTAATGGTTCTCGGTGAGCAAGACATTACAACTGCACTACATGCTGTCGGTGTCAATTCCGGCGATGGATTATTTGTACATACTGCTTTGGGTCAGATAGGCCATGTGCTCGGCGGCCCACGGGGGCTCATTCAGTCTCTTATTAACGCCGTTGGGCCCGAGGGTCTGATCGGCATGCCAGGTTTCAGCGACGACGCTTATGATCCGGTCGAGATGCTTGGCCTCGAGGTTGAGCCGGGTGTTCATGATCATATCAAAAAACAGGTGCCGGGCTTTGACTTGGTTCGCTCGAATGCCCGTCAGAATGGATCGGTCCCCGAGACGTTTCGGCGTTGGCCTGATGTCATTCGAAGTCCGCATCCGACAAGCTCTGTACTACTTTTAGGTCCCGAAGCAAAAAAATTATCGCTGCCACACAATCCTTATGGATGGCCAACAGGGCCCGAAACCCCATGGGGCCGATTGCGATCTAGACCACACATGAAAATTCTGTTGATCGGTGTGGGGTGGAATAGGTGCTCCGCGTTACATGCCGCCGAAAGTGCCGCCGAATACAAGAGGACAGTTATTCGGACGATCAAACTTCGAACCGGTCTTGATGCTCCGTGGATCACTGCACCGGATGTCTCTGATGATTTGGACCGGCTTTTCCCGCTCGTTGGTGCGGATTGGGAGAAGACAGGCAACGTCCAATTGGGTAAGATTGGCGAGGCCGATATTAAGCTGACTGACTACGACCATCTGGTCGATTTCGCCAGCAATTGGATCAACGAAAGAAATAAGGCGGATGGCGTTCGGATGGCGAATATCTGAATCTGTTGGCTTTGAGCAAGCTGTCGGCAACTTCAGTTCTTGGCTATTAGCTGACGTTATTTTCGCTGCCTGATTATGTCTGCATATCTACGGTAAGCAGAAGTAATACCGGGAAATCCATTTTTTGGAGTAGGAGCGGGGGAGGGAGGTGGTCACAAGTTGGTCACAAACTACCCCACATCAAGCCACATAGGGGGAGGGGGCTGGAAGCAAAAAAGCCAAGAAAATCGGGCCTTTCCACACTAACGCCTACTAGGCGCGATCACCGGTAAAGAATTCGAATTCCATTGGGGACGCCAATTTTCCTTACCTGGGTAAGGGTTTCCGCAGATATTAAGAGCTGGCTCACCGATTGACTGAGTGTGGGCAAGCCTAAGACATTTTTTCCATCACTCTATTGACCTTGAGCCCACAACAGCCCGTCCTACATAGCTTGTTGTGTGGGCAAGTAATAACATACTATCCATTCCATATCTGAGCGTAGTAGCCTGTCAATAACGATAGACCGCTACGGGCTATCTGATATGCCAATTGGTATCTTTCTATTTTTGTTTTCTTTAAAAGGCGTTGTGAAATGGTAAATTCTATAATTATGGCTGATTTAGAGAGAGCTATTCAGCTCTTGAGACAGGTTGATGAGAGTAAATTAGAGTTCTCCCCGGACCCAAATGTCTCTTCGGATGTTAAGGAACTGACTGACGTGTTGGAATATCCTACTAATACCCACATGGAGAATTTGCAGGCCAGAATTTCGGCTGTTGCACAAGCCGGAGACAAATTGAAACCACGCGAGGCATCCAGTTATGTTTCAAAACTAATTATCGCTTGTGTAAGGCTTGCCCCCCCAGACGATTGACATGATGAAGAACTGCAAATTCGTTTGCAATCTTGGTTCCCCCCAGCGCCCTATATGAACGGCGGTTATTATAAACTTTACTGCGATACAATCCTGCAAGCCGACGAAGGGGTCGATCTGGATTTCCTGGTTGGCTGTCGTGGCAGTGACGTAAAACAGAATTCTCACTAAAAGAAGGGGAGGGGTGGATGGCTTTGGTTGCAGATTCAATTGAATACAACGACAAGCGTTTTTACGATCTGACACTTCCCAATGCCTCGATCGTGGAATTGTATAGTGATTGCCTGTGGGCGGAAGGGCCTGTCTGGTTCAGCGAGGGTCAAGCGCTGATCTGGAGCGATATTCCTAATCAGCGAATGTTAAGCTGGACAGAGAAAGAAGGCGTTTCAGTTTTCCGCGCACAGTCTGACTTTGCCAATGGCAACACCCGTGATCTACAGGGGCGGCTGGTCACCTGTGAACATGGGACGCGCCGCGTGACCCGAACAGAAGACGACGGGAGCATCACTGTCATTGTCGATAGCTTCAATGGTAAGAAACTGAATTCCCCAAATGACCTTGTCGTTAAGTCCGATGGCTCCATCTGGTTCACGGATCCCAACTACGGAATCATGAGTAATTACGACGGCTATAAAGCGGATATGGAACAGGCGGGCTGTTTTGTCTATCGGGTTGACCCTAAAACCGGGAAGATCGAGATTGTCGCGGATGATTTCATCATGCCTAACGGACTGGTTTTTTCCGAGGACGAGAAAACCCTATACATTGTTGACTCGGCACGATCTCATGATCCGGATGGCCCCCATCACATCCGCGCCTTTGATGTGGCTGAGGAGAGCAAGTTAAGTAATGGCAGGGTGTTTTGTGACGTTGAGCCCGGTGTTCCTGATGGTCTTCGTATAGACATTCATGGAAATATCTGGACCAGTTGCGGGAATGGCATTGTCTGCTTCGATGTGGATGGCACACAACTGGGAAGAATTAAAATTCCTCAAACAGTGGCCAATCTCACTTTTGGTGGGGCCAAGCGGGATCGTCTTTTCATTACGGCGACACATTCTCTTTATGCGGTTTATGTCGCAAGTGCAGGAATCCAAAGGCCCTGAATTGGAAACCTAATGAACAGAATATCGGCTGATGTAGAAAAATCTAATTTTGATGCGAAGATGATCTAGAATTACGCCCATGGAACAACTTACCGGCGCTGGCGCACTGGCTGTATCTGATCTGTTTTCTTATCTTGAGGGAGACTGGGAATTAACCAGGACAATCAATGATTTGCGAATGGATATGCCTGGCTCCATGAGTGGGACCACGGCAATCACAAGACAACCTGATAAAGATGGAAAACCTGCCCTGACCTACCGGGAAGAGGGCTTGTTGTGTTTCGGTGACTATAAAGAAACCGTCCACCGGGGTTATGAATACTGTTTTCCTGAGGCTCATAAGGCATTGGTTCTTTTTAGTGATGGGCGACTGTTTCATGAACTGGATCTATCGTCCGGTTTCTTCCAGGTAGAGCACTTGTGCGTGGAAGATACCTACCGGGGGCGTTTTCGCGTGGAGTCGCCTAATGTCTGGTTATCCAACTGGCACGTCACCGGTCCTACAAAGGAATTGATTCTGGACAATCGTTATCAACGTCTTGGCTAAGCCAATTGGGCCTTTGCGAACGTTGTCGAATCGGGTATTTAAGATCCAGAATTATGCGGCTACAAACTGGGACCTAAAGGAGATCAATCAATGCAACAGCCAGAAATTCATTCAAGGGCAAATGTGCTGACGCTGGCTGATAAAGTCTGGCCTGCTTCTATTGAGCAGAATGCCATGGCACGTGCTTTACGTGGAACGATCCTCGCCATTAGTGGTTCGTTGTTAATTTGGCTAGCCGCGAAAATTCAAATTCCATTCTACCCGGTCCCTATGACCATGGGCACCTTTGCGATTTTGGCCATCGGCATGGCGTATGGCTGGCGTCTTGGAGCGGCTACGGTGTTACTCTATCTGGCCGAAGGGGCCATGGGCCTGCCGGTTTTTGCGGGCACTCCTGAAAAAGGCATCGGTCTGGCATATATGCTGGGTAGTACGGGCGGTTATCTTGTTGGCTATGTTATTGCCGCAGCCTCTGTTGGTTTCTTGGCCGAACGTGGCTGGGACAAAAATGTTCTAACCACTGGCCTTGCCATGCTTGTTGGTAATGTCCTGATCTATGCCCCGGGCCTGTTATGGTTGGGGATCTTGTTTGGTTGGGACAAACCCATCATCGAATGGGGCCTTACTCCGTTTATGCTGGGCGATCTGGCCAAATTGGCCCTCGCCGCAACCCTTATGCCCCTAGCCTGGAAGCTGCTTGGGCGTCCTAAAGGCTAAGCCGCTAACTGAAAATAAATGGCAAATAACCCGGAAATACTGTCGGCACGACTGTCGCTTGGGTTTTCGTGTGCCGGGCATTCCTTTTCCCATTTATTCGCGCCAATTTTTTATGTGGCGGCACTTTCCCTTGAAACGGAATTGGCCCTTACTCACGGCGACGTCATTGTCCTGATTGTTGCGGGCAATGTGTTGTTTGGTGTCGCCGCGCCCCTTGCAGGGTGGCTGGGCGACAAGTGGAGTTCCACCGGTATGATGAGCCTGTTCTTTATGGGGACGGGGTTTGGTCTGGTTCTGACGGGAATGGTCTCTACGCCGTTGCACATTGGCTTGGCTTTGGCTGTGACTGGTTTGTTTTCATCGATCTATCATCCGGTGGGCATTGCCTGGCTTGTTCGACATGCAGTTTCTCGCGGGACGGCTTTGGGCGTTAACGGTTTTTTCGGTGGCATCGGGCCAGGTATAGCGGCCATCGTTGCCGGTATTTTGATTGAGTGGTTTGACTGGCGTGCGGCCTTTATTGCTCCGGGGGCGGTGTTATTGGTTGTTGGGGTAATTTTCACATGGTTGGTGACAAGTGGCCGGATAATTGAATCGCGGATTGATCGCAAGCCGGAAACCCCACCCAGTCGCAAGGACATGATCCGCGCCTTTTTGGTGCTGGCCGTAACCATGCTTTGCACGGGTATTATATATCAGGCGACCCAACCGGCTTTGCCCAAAGTGTTTTCTGAAAGGCTGGGGGAGTTAACCAGCGACGGGGTGCTGGGTGTTTCCATGTTCGTTGCTATCGTCTATTTCGTCGCTGGCGGTATGCAGATTGTTGCCGGAAGACTGGCTGACAAATATCCTCTGAAATATGTCTATATGATCGCCTTTGTTCTGCAGGTGCCACTACTCGCCATTGCCGGAAGTTTAAGTGGAACCTCGTTGTTGGTGGTCGCCCTGATTATGGTGACCATTAATGTCGGGGCGCTTCCGGCCGAAAATTCCCTTGTCGCCAGATATGCCCCAAGCCAGTGGCGTGGTCTTGCTTATGGTCTGAAATTTATTCTGGCTTTTGGCGTTAGTGGTTTGGGTGTGCTGCTGGAAGGGAAGCTATACGATTATACGGGCGATTTTTATTGGCTCTTTATTATTCTTGCCTGTGTCGCCGCCGTGGCCACCGCGGCTGGTATATTATTGCCTAACGAGCGTTCCCAGGCCTCATCGGTAGCTGCTGAATTATGAAGGCCTTAAGTCTTGATCATCTGGTGCTGAGCGTTGCCGATCTGGATATAACTTGCGAATTTTATGCTCGCGTTCTGGGTATGCAGGTTGTGAATTTCACATCTGGCGGTATCGCACGCCGTGCCCTTGGTTTCGGCGAACAAAAAATAAATTTGCATAAAGTAGGAGCAGAGTTCGAACCGAAGGCCAGCAACCCAACACCGGGTTCAGCCGATTTGTGTTTGATTGTCGACCAACCCATGGATCAGGTTATTGCGACGTTGCAAGCCAATGATGTGGCGGTGGTGGAAGGGCCTGTACAGCGTACGGGTGCAACAGGGCCAATTCAGTCCGTTTATTTCCGTGATCCTGATGGCAATCTTATCGAGGCCTCAAACGACGTTGCTTAAGCTTTGGTGAGCCCTTGACCCAGATCGCGGACATGGTTAAATCCGCTCTACCTCAGTTCACCAATCAATCGAGTATATTCTATTTTGGGGCAGCGATCCATGATCACCGTTAACCCGTAATCTTCACCCAGGCTAGCGGCGGCGGAATCGAAAACGCCCAACTGCATCCAGACCACAGAAACCCCCTTGGCTTCAGCAAGTTCAATGGTCTCTTCCATAATAGGCCCGACAGCTTCGGACCTGCGAAAGATATCAACCATGTCAAAGCTATCTGGAATGTCACTAAGGCTTGCGTAAACGGTTTCGCCGTGGATTTTCTTCCCCACCTGGCCCGGGTTGACGGGGATTACCCTGTAGCCCTTGCCTTGAAGAAATTTCATGACGAAGTTTGATGGCCGCACGGATTTTGGTGATGCCCCAACCATGGCGACGGTACGCACTTTTTTTAAAACGCCTTCCAGTAAATCATCACTATAGGACATTAGCGATCTTCCCACTTTGGTTCGCGTTTTTCCAGAAACGCCTCAATGCCTTCTTGCGCGTCACGGGCCAGCAAGTTGCGGGTTATGACTTCCTTGGCATAGGCGTAGGCGGATTCCACATCCATGTCCAACTGCTTGTAAAAGGCTTCCTTGCCAATCGCCATGACTAGGGATGATTTTGACGTGATCTTGGAGGTTATCTCACTAATGACAGAATCCAGTTGACTGTCCTCGACCACCTTATTGATGAGGCCCCAGCGTTCTGCCTCATCCGGTTGTATCTTGTTGCCCAGAAGCAACATTTCCATAGCTTGTTTGCGCCTTACATTGCGGCTAAGCGCAACCATTGGCGTTGAACAGAAAAGCCCGATGTCAACGCCGGGGGTGGCGAACCATGAGGAGCGTCCGGCAACGGCAAGGTCGCAGGTTGCAACCAACTGGCAGCCAGCCGCGATCGCCAGGCCTTGAACACGGGCGATCACGGGCTGGGGCAGGCGATTGATGGAAAGCATCAGCTGTGAACACTGCTCAAACAAAAGGTCGTAATTTTGTCGTCCTGGGTTTTCGCTGATTTCCCTTAGATCATGACCGGCGCAAAAAGCCGGGCCGTTTGCCGCGATGACCACGGCGCGGACATTTTTATCCCCTGCGATGACATCCATCTCATTTTGCATGGCGCTCATAAGAAGGGTGGAAAGGGCATTGCGCTGATCTGGCCTATTCAGGGTCAGGGTCGCGACCCCGTCTGAATCACTGCGCAGCAATATTGGTGTATCAGGTGTTGGGCTTGGATGGCTCGCCATAACTGAGGGGATATCCTATAATAATGCAGAAGAATTTTGCCGCTTTCAAGGCAGTGATAGCAAGGGATATTTGACGTTTACGTATGTGTCACTTAGCTTGTTTATGACTTTGCCGTTGATGCCGGGTTGCGCCCTGTGGAAGTGCAAAATGGTGAGTGAGGGACCGTCCATAAATTCTAAAGCCGTCCGCAGCTTTTAGGGAGTCAATGAGAATGTCGAACTTATCAAGAAAATTCCTTTTGATCGTTGCTTTGTTTATGGGGCCGATAACGTCCCAAGCCGAAGAAGTGGCGGGTGTTGTCGAGCGCCTGCAAGGTAATGCCTTCGCCATGCAGGATGCCTTGCCGAGGCCCTTGAATGAGGGTGTGGAAATTTTTCGCGGCGATGTCATTTCAACGGGCAAGGGAGCGAGACTGGAGATACGCATGCTTGATGATGCGGTTATGACGTTGAGTGAGAAAACCATTTTCGTTGTGACTGACTATATCTCCGATGGTCCCGAGCCTGCTGCCAGCTTCCGATTAATGCAGGGTGCTTTTAAGGCCGTTAGCGGCAAGATCGCTAAAACCGGATCGTTTGTTGTCGCCACTAGAACGGCGACTATTGGCATTCGTGGGACTACTTTTTGGGGCGGTTCCCTGGATGGCAACTTCGAGGTGGCATTGCTGGATGGCAAAGCCGTGTACGTTGAAAACAAAGCCGGGCGGGTCGAACTTACGGCAGTCGGGCAGGGGACCAAGATCCTGTCAGCCAAAGAAAAACCATCTAATCCGACGACCTGGTCAAAGGAAAAAACTGACCGGGCCATAGCCACGATCAGCTTTAAATAAAGGCTATTTCCCATGCTGTTTATGGGCCGTAACTTTCCCCATTGTGAAGCCTGAAATTTTCGTGCATAAGCGGAAATATTGAAACCAGTATTGCAGCGTAAGGGGTAAAAGAATTGCTCCACATAATCTCAAACTGCTGGGCCCTGCTGTTAGGTATGGGTCTGATCATGCTTGGCAACGGATTGCAGGGCTCTTTGCTGGGTGTGCGGGCATCGCTTGAAGGTTTCGGGCTTTCCGCCACAGGTTTTATTATGTCCGGTTATTTTATCGGCATGATGGCGGGCTCGATGATTGTTCCCAAACTTGTCGGGCGGGTCGGACATATTCGCAGTTTTGGCGCCCTGGCTTCCCTGGCTTCCACGTCTATTCTTGTCCATGTCATCTTCATTGATCCATGGGTTTGGTGGGGTATGCGTATCATTACCGGGTTTTCCTACGCCGGTATTTATGTGGTGGCGGAAAGTTGGCTCAATGATGCATCTGATAACAAGAATCGCGGTCAGCTTCTAAGTATCTACATGCTGATTAATCTTGCCAGTTTGGCTGGAGGTCAGTTTTTGCTGAATGTGGCGGAACCGGCAGACTTTGTCCTGTTTGCCCTGATTTCGGTGCTCGTCAGTATTGCGGTTATCCCGATCCTGACGTCCGTTAGCAAGATGCCCGATTATGAAACGACTGAATCTGTCAGTATGCTTCAGCTATTCCAGGTCTCGCCATTGGGGGTTGTGGGCATGTTGGTGACCAGTGTCGCCATGGGGACTATTTTTGGTCTCGGCGCGGTTTATGCCTCCAAGGTCGGGCTTTCCGTCAGCGAGATTTCTTTGTTTATGGGCGTCATTATTATTGGCGGCGCGATGGTACAGTTCCCCCTGGGTAAGCTGTCCGATCTAATTGGCCGCAGGTGGGTGATTATAGGGTCCTGCGTGGCCGGGGCAGCAGTCGCTTTATTTGCCTCTCAGTACAGTGGTCACGGTTGGAAATTGTATGTGGTTGTCGGCCTGGTCGGGGCCTTTACGACACCGCTATATTCTCTATGTGCCATTCACACCAATGATTATCTGAACCAGTCGCAGATGGTCGCCGCCAGTGGCACGCTTGTGTTCGTCAGCGGTATTGGCGCAACCCTTGGGCCGCTTCTCACTGCTATAGGTATGGATTACATAGGGCCTGAAGCGTTCTATTATTCGATTTCATTATCTTTGGGGCTGGTTGCGGCTTTCGCGTTATGGCGTGTTACTCAACGCCAGGGCATTTCTTTTGAAGATCGTGGTGATTTTGTCGCCATGGCACCAACACCAATCAGTGTCTCCTTTAACCCGGAAGTTGATTTGGAAGAAATTGAAGCGGCGACGGAAGTTGATGCCCAAGCCGTACAAGCCAGTTTTGAAGAACTTGTCGATGAATTAAGCACCGTAAATGATGATGAAACAGCAGGATAGACACCTGTGGGGTATCTAAATACCGTATTCCTAACATTCAGAAATTGTTGACTTTTTCCCGGAATATTCGTTTGACATAAGGCTGTGCTTGCCCTAAAAACCTGAGCTTCGCGATGCTGGGGAAGTTCCTGCACGCATATTTAGTCACATGATAGAACGAGTGTATGATGAATACTTATTCCGCCAAGCCTACGGAAATCGAGCGCAAGTGGTGCGTTATCGATGCTGAAGGACTTGTGCTTGGTCGTATGGCCAGCATTATCTCCATGCGTTTGCGTGGTAAGCACAAGCCGACTTACACCCCGCACATGGATTGCGGCGACCACATCATTGTCATTAATGCTGACAAGATTCAGCTGACCGGGCGCAAGCGCACCGACAAGGTGTATTACAGGCACACGGGATATCCCGGTGGTATCAAAAGCCGTACGGCGGGAGAAGTCCTTGAAAGTGCCCATCCTGAAAGAGTTGTCATCAAAGCTGTTGAGCGCATGATTAGTCGTAATCCGCTGGGCGCCCAGCAGATGCGTAAATTGCACGTCTATGCAGGTACCGATCATCCCCACGAAGCCCAGAACCCTGAAGTTCTGGACATTGCCGCGATGAACCCGAAGAACACGAGGAGAGCATAAATCATGTCCGAAGACGTTAAGACACTTGAAGACTTGAAGGACGTGGTTGAAGGAACAACTGCCGCACTGCCGATTGATGTGGAACCTGAAGCCGTTGCTGAACCGGTCGAACCAAAGATCGACGAACATGGCCGCGCTTATGCCACAGGCAAGCGTAAAAACGCCATTGCCCGTGTCTGGATTAAACCCGGCGCTGGTAAAATTACTGTCAACGGTCGCGACGTGGAAACCTATTTCGCCCGTCCGGTGTTGCGTATGATCATCAATCAGGCCTTCATGGTTACTGCCCGTGAAGGCCAATACGACATTACTGCTACCGTCACCGGTGGCGGTTTGTCAGGCCAGGCCGGCGCCGTGCGCCATGGTCTTTCCAAAGCTTTGACTTTCTTCGAGCCGACCCTTCGTCCGGCCCTGAAAAAAGCAGGCTTCCTGACCCGTGACAGTCGTGTTGTAGAACGTAAAAAATACGGTCGTGCAAAAGCCCGTAAGAGCTTCCAGTTCTCGAAACGTTAAGTTTTGCGAACTATCCATTTGGAAAAGGGCTGCTTTCGAGCAGCCTTTTTTTGTGGCTTTAGTAATAAATCTGAAAAAATTATATCTATTTCATTGCACTGGACTTGGCGGCATTGTACGCAGGGCGCACTTGAAATGAGAGCATGCTTATGACGCAGACAGTATTTATCGATGGCGAAGTAGGGACAACCGGCCTGCAAATCAGGGAACGGCTGGAAAACCGTGCCGATTTATCATTCCTGCGCTTGGCCGAGGCCGAGCGTAAAGACGCCGCCCGGCGGGCAGATATGCTGAATAGTGCCGATGTTGTCATCCTGTGCCTGCCTGATGATGCGGCGCGCGACGCCGTTGCCATGATTGAGAACCCTTCAGTCAGGGTCATTGATGCCTCGTCCGCCCACCGGGTTGCCGAGGGCTGGACCTATGGCATGCCGGAATATAATGATGAGCAGGCGGAAAAGATCGCCAGCGCCACGCGGGTTACTAATCCCGGGTGCTATGCCCTGACCTCTGTCTCGATCCTGCATCCTTTGATCACGGCGGGAATTGTTCCCCATGGCCATCCCATAACAATCAATGCCATTTCCGGCTATTCTGGTGGTGGCAAGCAGATGATTGCAGGCTTTGAGACCGATGACGGTGATTATGCCAATACCCCATTCAGGGTTTATGGCCTTGGCTTGGCCCACAAGCATGTGCCGGAGATCCAAAAATGGGGCGGCCTTGAGCATGCGCCGTTGCTGGTGCCCAGTGTGGGCCATTTTCGCCAGGGCATGATCGTTCAGGTGCCCTTGCAGCTTTGGTCCTTGCCCGGTAATTCATCGCTACGGGATATTCACGCGGCCCTGGCCGACCATTACGCAGGTCAGCGTTTCGTCAAGGTCAAGTCTTTGGCTGAAACGTCTGATATGACAGGGCTTGAGCCAGAAGGCCTGAACGGTACGAACGAGCTGCACCTGTATATCTTTGGTAACGAGGACACAGGCCAGGCCGTGGTCATGGGCCTGATTGATAATCTGGGCAAGGGGGCATCGGGACAAGCGGTGCAGAATTTGAATTTGATGATAGGTGCTCCGGCTGACACAGGCCTTTAAGGAGCTTGCGTAAGATCAAAGGGATTGTCCCCGCTAGACATCCAAATCTTCAGCGAATTCGGCATTGTCCTGGATAAAGCGGAAGCGTTTTTCCGGTTTTTTGCCCATGAGGTCCTCTACCAGACGATTAGTATCGCGCCTTTCAATCTTGTCGTCGTCAGAATGATCGGGCGGCACGGTGACTCGAAGCAGGGTGCGTTTGGCCCGGTCCATGGTCGTTTCCTTAAGCTGCTTGGCGGGCATTTCACCCAGCCCCTTGAAGCGACTGACCTCGACCTTGCCACGTCCGGTGAAGACCTTTTCCATGAGCTCATCCTTGTGGGCATCATCGCGGGCATACTCGCTTTTTGAGCCCTGAACGATTCTATAGAGTGGTGGCATGGCAAGGAAAAGATGCCCTTCTTCAATGAGTTCTGGCATTTCTTTAAAGAAAAATGTCATCAAAAGAGTCGCAATGTGCGCGCCGTCTACATCCGCATCAGTCATGATGATGATTTTCTCGTAGCGCAGGGCTGATTCGTTGTATTTGTCGCGGGTGCCACAGCCCAGGGCTTCGGTCATGTCGCGCAATTCTTGATTGGCATTGATCTTTTCGTCAGTGGCGCTGGCCACGTTCAGAGTCTTGCCGCGCAGGGGTAGAATTGCCTGGGTTTTACGATCACGGCCTTGCTTGGCCGACCCACCGGCAGAATCACCTTCGACCAGGAATAACTCGGTCCCTTCGGCGGTTTTTGAGGTGCAATCGGTCAGTTTGCCGGGCAGGCGTAGTTTACGGGTGGCGCTTGCCCGCTTGGTTTCCTTGGCGCTACGTTTACGCAGGCGTTCCTCGGCTCGCTCGACGACTCTTTCCAACAGGGCTTTGGCGTTTTCCGGATCGCCGCTGAGCCAATGGTCAAAATGGTCGCGAACGGCGTTTTCCACCAGTTTTTGAGCCTCGACAGTGGATAGCTTTTCCTTGGTTTGGCCTTGAAACTGGGGATCATTGATGAAGACGGAAAGCATGACACAGGCCCCACCCAGCACATCGTCAGCGGTAAGTTTTGATGCCTGACGGTTGGAAACAAGATCCCCATAAGCCTTAAGGCCCTTGACGATGGCACCGCGCAGGCCATTTTCGTGGGTGCCGCCCAGGGGTGTTGGCACCGTGTTGCAGTAGGAATTGAAGTATTCTGACTCATCAATGGGCCAGGCGATGGCCCATTCAGCCTTGCCACCGCTGCCATTAAGCTTGGCTTCGCCGGCAAAGGGGGCAGGGGTCAGGGTTTTGCGGTTTTCCAGGGTTCCATTCAGGTAATCGGCGAGACCACCGGGGAAATGTAACGTGGCGGAAGCTGGTGGCGCATCATCGCCCTTGAGCAGTTTCTCGGCGCAGGACCAGCGGATTTCCACGCCCCGGAACAAATAGGCCTTTGAGCGGGCCATGCGGTACATGGTTTTGGGCCTGAAATGCGCCTGTTTACCAAAAATTTGTGGATCCGGGTGGAAGGCAATAGACGTTCCGCGCTTGTTAGAGACCTTGCCCGCGTTAAGAAGCTTGGTTTCGGGTTTGCCGCGTACATAAGACTGTGTCCACAACTGCTTGTCGCGGGCAACCTCAATCTCAAGACGATCAGACAAGGCGTTGACAACTGAAAGCCCGACACCATGCAACCCGCCAGAGGTTTCATAGGCTTTACCCGAGAACTTGCCGCCGGAATGCAGGGTTGTCAGGATTACTTCCAGGGCTGATTTGTCCTTGAATTTCGGGTGTGGGTCCGTGGGAATGCCACGACCGTTGTCACTAATGGTTACGGTGAAGTCTTCAGCAAGGTTGATGGAGATATGGCTGGCGTGTCCTGCAACGGCTTCATCCATGGAGTTATCAAGGATTTCTGCGACCAAATGGTGCAGGGCGTGTTCGTCCGTGCCGCCAATATACATTCCCGGGCGCAGGCGCACTGGCTCCAGCCCTTCAAGGACCTCGATGTCCTTGGCTGAATAGCTGCCATCATCCTTGGCCACTTTTTTCTTTGTGCCAGATTTCACCGGTTTGATAGGAGGCTGCATCTTTGCCGCCTTGTTTTCGCTTGCTTCAAATAGGTCCGCCATAATCGAGTCTTAACGCCTTAAATTTATATGGTTAGCATTATAACATTTTCACCAGTTCCCATGATAGGGTAGTCTGCGAAGTTACAACATCAAGATATTGTGTATATCAGGAGAACACTATGGGCAAGGCCTCGACAAGACAAACTGAAAATGACGGACGTGGAACCTTGTCTATTCGCACTTTGGCCATGCCCGCCGATATCAATCCCAGTGGTGATATTTTTGGCGGCTGGTTGATGTCGCAAATGGATATTGCGGGTGCAATTGCGGCCCATGCCAGGGCCGGGGGGCGGGTTGTCACTGTTGGCGTGGAGGCTATGACCTTCCATTTACCCGTCCATGTGGGGGATGTGGTGTGTTGTTATACGGATATCGTCAAAACCGGCAGGACCTCCATGACTGTGCAGGTCGAGGTTTGGGTTTTGCGCGATCGCAACACGGCCAACAAGGTCATGGTCACGGCGGGAACTTTTACCTACGTCGCTATGGGCGCCGACGGTGAAAAACGCGCCTTGCCACCAACCTAGATTAACAACAGCCATAAATACCCGGCGGCGCACAGGCTGCTCAGAGCGGCGAATTCTTTGCCAAAACCGTTGTTAAAGCTGGAATCTTGTTTCGTTGAATAATACATGGTTCTGTTTTCCGTTTCTCTGTTTGCGGGATCGTTCTTATTTTTTATAATGAAAAGAGAACAAAATGGCAACACTCTTATTCAAGTCATTGAAAATATAGAAAACTAAAATTTTTAACGATTCCTGATCACGGCCCTTTGATTGGCCTCCATGCCATGCTGTCGTTAGGCTTTGCCTTCAATTATTTGGAGAGTTTTTCATGCGTCTGATATTGATTGCCTTGTTTTACAGCCTTGCCTTAACCAGCTATTCCCAAGCAGGGAATGTTGAGATCGTAAATACAAAAGTGTCTGTTGGTCATGATGGCCGCTATGGCTTCGCTGTCACCTTGCGCCATGCTGATAAAGGCTGGGATCATTTTGCGGATCGATGGGATGTCCTGGCCCCGGACGGGACCGTGCTGGGGTCGCGGGTCTTGATGCACCCCCATGTGAACGAGCAACCTTTTACGCGCTCATTATCCGGGATTAGCATTCCTCCAGGGCTGAAAAGTGTCAATATCCGCGCCCATGACAAGCAACACGGCGATAGTCCCGAATTGTTCAGTGTTACCCTGCCGGGACGCTAAAAGTTACGTCTCACGCAACAACCAAGGAATTGCCGAATTCCAGTTAGCGGCGTTTATTCCAGATGGAAACCCGGTGTTGAGAGCGAGATTTTCTGCTCGTCTTCTGTCATGTCTTCCGGCACATCCCCAAATAGGGGCGTGCTCAGGTATCGCTCGCCCGTATCAGGCAACATGCAAAGGATGTTCGAGCCTTCCGGTGCATCCTCGCAAACTTTCAGGGCCCCGGCCAAGGTCGCCCCGGCGCTGATGCCAACGAAAATACCTTCGCGTAAAGCCAGTTGCTTACTGCAATTAAGGGCGTCCGGCCCGGCAATTGTCAGGATGCGATCTATGACTCCCGTATCAACGGCATCTCCGGTCAGCTTGGGGATGAAATCCGGGCTCCAACCCTGCATGGGGTGGGGCTTGAAAGAGGGATGGCTGGCCGCCGGGGTGTGATCGGCGTTTCTTTCCTGGGCCGTACCACTGGTTAGCATGGCCGCGTCCTCTGGCTCGCAGACGACGATTTTTGTATCCGGGCTTTCTTTTGTCAAAACCCGTGCAACCCCTTTCAGGGTGCCGCCCGTGCCAAATCCGGTGACCCAGTAGTCGAGCTTTTCACCATCAAAATCATCAAGGATTTCCCGCGCCGTGGTGCGGGTATGCATGTCCGGGTTTGATTCATTTTCAAACTGGCTGGTCATGAACCAGCCGTTTTCCTTGGCCAGTTCCTGGGCCTTGGCGACCATGCCCGTTCCTTTTGCTGTGGCTGGTGTCAGGACAACCTTGGCGCCAAGAAAGCGCATGAGCTTGCGCCGCTCCACACTGAAACTTGCCGCCATTGTGACGACTAGGGGATAGCCTTTCTGGGCGCAGACCATGGCCAGGCCGATGCCCGTGTTGCCACTGGTTGCCTCGACCACTGTTTGACCGGGTTTCAGCGCGCCTGATTTTTCAGCATCTTCAATGACACCAAGGGCGAGGCGATCCTTGACCGATCCCATGGGATTAAAAGCTTCAATTTTGGCATACAAATTAACCCTGGCAGGGGCCAGTTTGTTTATGCGAACAACCGGCGTGTTGCCCACGGTTCCCAAAATATTATCGAACTTGCGACCCATTATCGGTCTCCCCGTTATTATTGAATTTTGAATTTATTATTTAAGAATGTGTGTGACCGTAAACACTTTGCGCAGTCATTGGAATAACTACCTTAAAAAGGGCCGCCTCAATGGAGGCGACCCTTTTCAATATTGTCTTCAGATTCAGCTTTAG
>Ga0055584_100003113_pt1 | contig 16404 bp, 12 predicted proteins | sample OSDHelmetaG_FD_58716 | JGI IMG/M metagenome (GOLD analysis project Ga0055584, IMG submission 58716) | Pelagic marine sediment microbial communities from the LTER site Helgoland, North Sea, for post-phytoplankton bloom and carbon turnover... | ecosystem: Environmental > Aquatic > Marine >... | reverse complement strand
TCTTTCAATACGCCAGTGAGTGCGCTTATGGTAGCCGTAAATGAATTGACAGAATTAAAGTGCAACAAGCGTTCAATATTGGAACCTCTAACCGTGTTGTTGAGCTGTCACGCACCTCATATCGCCGAGGAGCTTTGGTCACGCCTAGGAAACGACACCTCCATCTCAGAAGTGGATTGGCCCGTTGCGGATGAAAAGCACTTGAAGGACGACAATGTAAACTACCCGATCTCTTTTAACGGCAAGACCCGCTTTCAGCTTGAGCTGCCTGCAGACATGGGTAAAGATCAAGTCGAGAAGGAAGTGCTTTCCCACGCAATGGCCGAGAAATGGCTGGAAGGAAAACCCCCAAAGAAGGTCATCGTAGTGCCCGGCAGGATTGTCAACGTAGTGGTATAACGTATGAAAAATTACGGGCGATTTGCGATAGAGATATTGGTAACGGCATTACTCATGTCGGCCAGCGGACAGTTCCAAATCGAACTAATAGGCATTGCATTGCCCATCACGTTGCAAAGCATGTTCGCCATTTTGCTTCCTCTGATCTTTCGAACGACCAGTGCAAGCCTTGGTATCCTTCTGTATCTCTTATTGGCCCTTGTTGGACTTCCCGTTTTAGCCGGCGGCGCGAGTGGAGTTGAACCATTTCTCGGAAACAGCGGAGGTTACTTAATTGGCTTCGTTGTGCTCGGGGCAGCATCGCATTTTTGGAAGGATTGGATGAAGACACCGAGGTTCGTCTATGTATTTGCAGTCTTCTTTTTTCAGCATGTCTTACTCACAATTCTCGGACTTTCTTGGATAGCTCTGCTCGACACCAGCACCATTGCTTGGTCAACGCACATCGGTCCGTTCATTCCTGGTTTAGTGGTGAAAGGGTGCATCGGAACAGGGTTGGCCGAAGCCTACTTCAGAGCGCTCAAAATGAAGTAAACTGCTATTCCTGATTATACTTGGCATGCGCTTTGTCTTTGCTTCGAAAACCAAGGATCATGAAGAACAGCATCCTACTTACCGGAGCTCTGATAGCAACACAAGGTCTGACTCCTTTGACTGAACCTTCCATCGAGGCATTTCCAACCTCCCATGAAACTGTTCAACTGCCCACCGTTAACCACAGCGCTTTTCAACGTGGCGAACGCCTAGCGTATGACGTAAGCTACGGCTGGTTAGACGCCGGTGAAGCCATCATCGAAATCAAGGACGAAGTGAAAAAAATCGGCGAACGCGATGTAATGCACGTTGTGGGAACCGGAAATTCAAAGGGTACCTTCAATTGGTTCTTCAAAGTGCGCGACCGCTATGAAACCTACTTAGATGAAGAAGGCGTATTCCCTTGGGCTTTCGTTCGCGATATACACGAAGGCGGCTTTGAAATGCAGCAGTACTACACCTTCGATCAATACAACCAGAAAGTAAAGACAGATAAAGGGAAGGAATTTGACGTGCCGTTGGGTGTACAGGACATGATTTCATCCTTCTACCGAGCGCGAGCGTTGAACTTAGACGGTGTAAAGCCAGGTCAGACGTTTGAAATTCAAAGCTTCATGGACAATGAAATCTGGCCACTTAAGATCAAGTTCTTGAAGAAGGAAACCATTACCATTGATCAAGGAACCTTCGATTGCATGGTGTTTGTGCCCGTAGTTCAGGAAGGACGTATTTTTAAAGAAGAGGAAGACATGATGGTCTGGGTAACGGATGATAAAAATCGAATTCCGGTATTGGCCAAGGCCAGTATTTTGGTAGGATCTATAAAAATGGAACTGCGCTCATTCGAAGGACTGGCCAATCCTGTTGCCATGCTCTGAGACCTTCACCGGGCAGTGTTAGAAACTGTGACCCGCCCAACTTATAAGCATGCCAATTGATGGTACATTCGGGTCATCAATTAGTTGCAAAACGTGAGCGATAGCATCCAAGACAAGATCCAAAAGCTACATGAAAAGTATGAGTCCATGGGGCAGGACATCAATGCCTACCTCGATGGACTTTTACTTTCGAACTATCTGACCTATTGGGATTACGTACACCTGGACACACTCTTGACGCTTCAGCAGCCTAAGACTGACTTCCCTGATGAGGAGATTTTCATCATGTACCACCAAATCACTGAACTCTACTTCAAGCTCAGCCTGAATGAATTCGAACAGATCAGTCGCAATGGAAGGATAATTGGCGATAATGGTCATAATCAAGGTTGGAATGATCGCTTGCAACCTGCCTTCTTCAAAGAACGACTGAGAAGGATCAACAGCTACTTCGAGGCCTTGACAAAGAGCTTTGAAATCATGGTGCAGGGCATGGAAAAAGATCAATTCTTGAAATTCAGAATGGCCCTCCTGCCCGCCAGCGGATTTCAGAGTGCTCAATACCGGATGATTGAAATAGCATCGACAGACATGGCTCGTTTGGTGCAGAAGGACTTGCGAAAATCAAAAGGCGAAGAAGACACAAGGACCATTGAAGAGATGTTTGAAAACATCTACTGGAAACAAGGCGCCACCGAAGCGGCAAGTGGCAAAAAGACGCTGACCCTGAAGCAATTTGAGGAGAAATACAGCGAAAAGTTCATGCACATGGCTAGGGAATACGCTCCAAAGAACATGTGGCAGAAATTCCTTGGATTATCTGAGGAAGATCAGAAAGACCCTGAGTTGGTACGACAACTGAGGCAGTTGGATGTCAATGTGAACATCAATTGGCCATTGCAGCACTACAAAAGTGCTGTGCGATACCTCGCTTCAAAAGAGGGAGATGCTCCCGCTACTGGCGGAACGAACTGGCAAAAGTACCTCCCCCCTCGACTTCAACTGCGCGTGTTTTATCCTAGCCTTTGGAGTGATGATGAATTGAAGAACTGGGGACGGGGATGGGTGGAAGAAGTACTGGCGGACCACATTAAAGTAAAGGGATAAGTGAGAAAAGAGAGCTGGTATTTCATTGTGCCCTTGGCGATAGTTGGTGTGATTGCGATCAGCACGATGCGCTCTAAGCGGCAATACAATGCCGAGATGGAGACGATTGAAACTGCAGACTCATTGATTACCGAAGAATGCAACGAAGAATTTGGAATTGACCTCGACGGGTTTCACGTAGAAAAGGGAAAAATTCGCCCTAACCAGTTCCTCGCTGACATCCTTCTCCCCTATGGCATTGATTACGCTCGCATCACACGCCTTGCCGAAAAATCCAAACATGTGTATGATATCCGTAAGCTCAATGCGGGTAAAAACTATACCCTTATCTGTTCTTCTGACAGCGAGCTACACGCAGAGTTCTTTATCTACGAATCATCGGCGATCGACTATGTGGTATTTGACCTGCGAGACACCATAGACATTTACACAGGATCCAGACCGATCATTTTAGAAGAACGAGAAGCCTCGGGTACCATCACGAGTTCATTGTATCAGACATTGATTGATCAGGATCTAAGTCCAGCCTTGGCAATGGAAATGTCGGATATCTATGCCTGGTCCATTGACTTCTACCGCATTCAAAAAGGAGACCGCTTCAGAGCGATCTACACCGTAAAAATGGTCAACGGTGAAGCCGTAGGGGTAGACGAAATCCAGGCGGCGATTTTCGACCACATGGATGCACCCTATTATGCATTTCTCTTTGCACAAGGGAGCAAGGTCGATTACTTTGATGAGGATGGCAACAGTCTCCGAAAGGCCTTTTTGCAAGCCCCTTTGAAATTCAGTCGAATGACTTCTGGATATACGACGCGCCGCTTTCACCCGGTTCAAAAGCGTTGGAAGGCACACCTTGGAACGGATTACGCCGCACCTACTGGGACACCTATCATGGCGGTAGGCGATGGCATAGTTACCGAGGCTAGGTATTCAAAATTCAATGGGAACTATGTCAAGATCAAGCACAACAGCACCTACACCACGCAATACTTGCACATGAGTAAAATTGGAAGTGGCGTGAAGGCAGGTGTTCGTGTGCGGCAAGGCCAAACCATCGGTTATGTAGGAAGCACAGGATTGGCCACCGGACCTCACGTTTGTTTCCGATTTTGGAAATACGGGAAGCAGGTAGATCATCGGCAAGAAAAGATTCCTCCTAGCGAGCCGATCAAGGATGCCTACAAGGAAGCCTTCAATGATCACCTAGAACGCTGGCAAAAGCGCCTAGAAGAAGTAGGAAAACAAGAAGTAAAGACGGACGTCGCGGAAGTGGCTCCTATCAAATAGAGTTCATCCCTAAGAGTACGATCGGATTCTCAACGTACTTCTTAAAGGTCTGAAGGAACCGAGCTCCTAAGACTCCATCAACCACCCTGTGATCGCAACTCATGGTAACCTTCATACGGTTGCCCACGACGATCTGACCGTTCTTCACAACAGGCTCTTCCCTGATGGATCCGATGGCCATGATGCAGCTATCTGGCGGGTTGATGATGGCAGTAAACTCTTCGATGCCGAACATTCCCAAATTTGATATGGTGAAGGTATTCCCCTCCCAATCTTCTGGCTGAAGCTTTTTAGTCTTGGCTCGTTTTGCATAGTCGCGTACTTCCTCAGAAATCTGCGTCAAAGGCTTACCATCTGCATGGCGAACCACAGGAACCAACAAGCCTTCATCCACGGCTACCGCAACACCAATGTGCACATGCTCATTGTATCGAATGAAGTCTCCGTGCCATCCGGCGTTAACATCTGGATGATCTTTCAAAGCAACGGCCACCGCCTTGATGACCAAATCATTAAAGGATATCTTATCCGGCGCTATGGCCTCGTTGATGGCAAGCCTAGCTTCTACTGCCCGATCCATGTCCAAATCGATCGTGAGGTAGAAATGTGGTGCTGAGAACTTGCTTTCGCTCAAGCGACGTGCGATGGTCTTTCTCATTTGAGAGACCTCAACATCACGGCTGCGTTCAATCTGAGGAATAGAATGCTTTCCAGCATTCTCTACGTCGCGTTTTACGATGCGTCCGTTTTCTCCTGACCCGCGAATACCTCGCAAGCTCACGCCACTCTCTTCGGCAAGTCTTCGAGCAAGTGGAGAGATTTTCATACGGTCATCAGCCGAATCGCTCTTCGAAGGAGCTTTTTCTACAGGCCGTGCCTGGGCTTTTTTCTCAGGCGCACTTGCAGCAGTCTTCACCGGAGCTGGCGCAGCTTTTGGCGTCTCTTTCTTTGGTTCTTCTTTCTTGTCTCCTGGGGTTGGAGTAGCGCTCTTTGCTTCTTTGAGCAAGGCCTGAATGTCTTCCCCTTTCTCACCGATAATAGCAATCACCCCATCCACGATGGTAGATTTTCCGGCGTCTACTTCAATGTGTAACAATGTTCCTGCGTGGAAAGACTCAAACTCCATCGTCGCTTTGTCGGACTCGATTTCCGCGAGCACGTCTCCACCATTCACTTGTTCTCCTACTTTCTTTTGCCAAGATGCGATGACACCTTCTTCCATGGTGTCACTCAGCTTGGGCATTCTGATTACTTCAGCCATTTTTCAAAATCTTATTAATCCATGATATATGGATAGTCCGCTTGGTCGTATATATCGGTGTAGAGCTCCTCTTCGGCTGGAAGTGGCGACTCTTCTGCAAAGGTCACTGACGCCTCCACTTTGGCTTTGACTTCGCCTTCGATCTTCTTCACGTCGGCCTCAGTGAGCCAGCCTTGTTCCATGATCTTGCTGAGCACTTGCGCCAAAGGATCTCGTTCTTTGTATGCGTTCACTTCATCTTTCGTCCGGTACTTCTGAGGATCACTCATCGAGTGACCTTTGTATCGATACGTATTGATATCGAGCAAATACGGCCCTTTGCCTTCTCTTGCATGATCCGCAGCTTTCTTAATTGCGTTGTGCACCGCCTCCACGCTCATTCCATCGACAGACTCACTTGGCAAGTCATAACTCAATCCAAGTTTCGAAAGATCTGTCACATTGGTAGTTCGCTCTACGGAAGTACCCATCGCATACCCGTTGTTCTCAACGATGAATACAACAGGAAGTTTCCAGATCATGGCCATGTTAAAAGTCTCGTGTAATGCACCTTGACGCACAGCGCCGTCTCCCATGAAGGTTAGACACACATTACCCGTCTCATTGTACTTTTCTGCAAATGCGATGCCTGCTCCCATTGGAATCTGAGCCCCCACGATACCGTGTCCACCCATCATGTTCAGCTCCTTATCAAACATGTGCATGGAGCCTCCTTTGCCTTTAGAGCAACCAGTACTCTTACCATAGAGCTCAGCCATCACGTATTTTGGGTCCATTCCCAATGCGATTGGATGCGCATGATCACGGTAAGCCGTGATGATCTTATCCCCTTTTATCATCGCTGAGGCGAATCCAGCAGCCACTGCTTCTTGGCCGATATACAGGTGACAAAATCCTCCAAATTTTTGCTGGAGATACAGATTTCCACAGGTCTCTTCGAACCTTCTCATCATCAGCATATCCTTATACCACTTGAGGTATTGCGCTTTGCTGAATTCCAGTTTTTCCGATGCTTTTTTCTTCGCCATTGTCATTCTTTCAAGGAGGGCAAAAATATAACTTGAACACAATGAAACAGCATTCAAGCCGAATTGCTTAATTCTTGAGCTGAGGGAGGTAGAAATGGAAGGGCAATAGGTCCTTTCCGGAGGGAACAATCAACACCTTTCCAGAAGGCGAATGCAAGAGAAGTTCTATTGCCGACCCTTGCACCTTTTCAAGCTCACAGATAACCTGTCGACAAATGCCGCAAGGCGCTAAAACTCCGGTCATCTCGAAGGATTTTGGATCGGCACTCAATGCCATACGAACCAAACGTTCGCCAGGATGCTGATCCCCAGCATAATTCATAACGTTGCGTTCCGCACACGTTCCAGCGGGAAAGGAAGCGTTCTCCTTGTTGCTCGCAGAAACTACAGATCCATTTTCAAGTTGCACTGCCGCACCAACGTGGAAGTTGGAATAAGGGGCATAGGCTTGGTGACATGCCTCTATCGAAGCTTCTACAAGGGCTATTTGCTCAACGGACAAGTCACCTAGTGAATCGAGCTCCTCAAACGTCAGCGTTATCTGTCGTTTCATGTCTTGATTAAGCTTCTTTCTCGAGCAAAACGACAGCATAGGCTTCGATGCCTTGCTTTGAGCCAACAAACCCCAACTTTTCTGAGGTAGTTGCTTTCACTCCAACATCGTCGGTTTGAATATTACAAAGTCCTGCAATGGTCAACTGCATTTCTCCGATGTATGGCGCAATCTTAGGAACTTCTGATACGAGCGTTGCGTCAATGTTACCGACCGTATACCCCTTCGCATGCGCCAACTTCATAACTTCAGATAGCAGGTTTCGGCTGTCCGCATCTTTAAAGTCGACACTGGTATTGGGGAAATGGTATCCAATATCACGCAGACCAGCTGCTCCGAGAATGGCATCACAGATAGCGTGCAAAACCACATCGGCATCAGAATGCCCATCCGGACCGAGTTCTGATTCCATGTCTACACCACCCAACCGACATGGTCTGCCTGCTTTGAGCTGGTGTACGTCGTAACCAAATCCGACCTTTATTCTCATTGTTGAGGTTCGTCCTTGTTCACTGCCTCTGCAAAATCAAAGGACAAGGTGAAGCGCAAGGTGTTTGCGAGTGGCGATTGGGCACCTTGGTTGGTGCGCACATTATAGGTGGAAATCAAGTAACTGAAATCCAATCCAAAAACATTGAGGCGAAGTCCAGCACCTAGCGTCACAAATCTTCTGTTTCCTTTTGAATAGTGCTCGGTGAAATAGCCCATTCTAAAGGCAAACTGTTCTGCATACCAATACTCAAGCCCGAGGCCAGCAGAGAACTCATTGAGTTCCTCTCTAAAAACGCCACCTCCGTAAGGCACCCATACACCTTGGTCATTGTATGCACCGTATCCAGGAGCATCGTAGAAAGAAGTGAATACAGCAGAAGGAACGGGACGGTCGGGGTCCATTCCAGAAGAAACCACCAGTCCGCTTTCGTCCTCTAAGAACCCTCCGCCTTCGTCATCTGGCAGACGCGCATAACGCGGAGGAGAAGGCACTAGATATTTGTTTAAATCAACTGAAAAGCTCAATTTATTCGATTCATCGAGCTCCCAAGTCACCCTTGGACCTAACCGCAAGTTCATCGGAAGGAAGTCTCTTCTGGTTGCATCGGTATAAGAAATCTTAGCCCCCAGGTTGCTGATGGCCACGCCCCAAGCTACCGTTGCGTCCTTTTGAAACATTTCAATGTCTTTGTTCTCGTAATAAACACCTAGGTCCACGGCAGCAGAACGCCCTGGGCGGGAGCTCGCGCCTCCTACGGTTTGTCCACCAGTTAGGTTGGAACTGAGAAACTTAGCACTGAGCCCACCAGAAAGGCGGTCAGCGAGGATCCGAGAATAACCCGCAGAAATGGAAAACTCATTGGGCGTAAATTGAATGGTACTGTTACCGAATTGATCCGTGAATTGAATACTTCCCAAAGAAAAGTAGCGCATTGAAACAGCAGCGGTACTCATTCGATCGATACGGTAGTATCCGGTCAGGTAGGACATCGAAATATCCGGCACTAAAGCTCTAAGCCAAGGAGTGTAGGAGATCGAAGCACCCGATTTATCCTTAATGAAGGCGTATTTAGCCACATTCCAGTGCATGCTAGCTGCATCAGCACTCGTAGCAACACCCACATCGCCCATGCCACCCCCGCGCGTTTCTGGGTTGATGATTAAGAAGGGCACCGCCGTCGTGATTGTATTCAATTGCAACGTACCACCATCCACCTGACTAAGGTTCAGCTGACCCATGGCGTTGGTATAGACACCAACGATCCCGAATAATGCTGCCAGAACTCTAATTCTCATATGCTTCCTTTCTTACAGGTAGATTTGATGCGATAGGCCTTCAAAAATAAGACGGCAAATATAGCCATTAGGACAGGTACTATCTCAGTAAAACAAGACGTTCAAATTTTTCAACGGATTCTCCAGTAGGAGTTTTCACTGCCACTTTATATAAATAGACCCCCTTCGCAAGCTGATCATCAAACTCATCCCTACCGTTCCAATCAATCGGCCCAACACGAAATCCATCGGAAAAATAATCGCCTCCCAAGGACTTAACCAACTTACCAGCTACGGTGAACACATCAATAGAAACATCTAACTGCTGTCCTGGTTTATTGTGCTCGAAGAAAAATTGCGTGTTTGTGGTAAATGGATTCGGATAATTCAGCACATGATTCAACGCTAATTCCTCGGAACTTGCAACAACAAACTCGGTGTAGGCTTCCCCCGGATTGTTATTGACATCCCACACTTGCAACTTCAAGGAATGCCGACCCTCCTCTAAATCAGCAAATGGAAAGCGAATGGTTCCTTCGGTATACGAATCAATTTTTGCCTCGTAGTAATCGTTTAGAATGATCGTGTTTGAAGTGACGTTGTCCAACACAGCGGTGATATCATGGCCAATACCATTGCCGACCATATTGATTCCATTGTCATCAGTAACTTCTGCATAAAGATCAGGGTGTTCATCAGTGAGTCCACCGAAAACAAACTTGGTGTCGTTCATATATAAGTCTACCACCGGGCCTTCTTCATCTTGGATCGGATTCTTAGACAAACCACCAATGATGAAGTCCCTGAAGTCTCCGTGCGCGTCAATGCTTCCTCCTTCCGCATAAATATTCACCCTTCCGATGCCGTACTTCCGGTTGATGTCTTTTGGCACCACGAATTCGAAGGAAAACTCACCATTCTTTACACTGGCCTTGCCTTTGAAGATCACATTCTTCCATTCTTTATAATCGAACGGTCCTAAGCCATCGTTGGACAGGGTCTGGAGTTCTGATTCTTTGTCGAACACACTGGGGTAAACAATACCACTAAATCCCTCTACCTTGATTCCGTTGGAATCTGCTATGAAGCCACTGATGCGCACCTTTTCTAATGCCCTAATGGTATCAGGAATCTCAGTGATTACCGCATCAAAAACAGGCTGTACGAGTCGCATCGCAGGATCGCCGAGCAGGGCAAAACTGCGGCTGTTGAATTGCGAGAATTCACCCACATCAAGCGTCTGAATCTTCGTTTGCAACACCAAATCCCCCAGTCTGGGAATAAGTACGTCGTCAGCATTGAAAGCCTGCTCCGTAAATTTTTTGGTGAGGGTGAGGTTTGGGCCGGCATACACCGCACGCGTTGTAGAGAGCAAAGCGACGCCGCCGCCATTTGGATTGAGGAGAGCATATTCACCGCCAGAAGTTCGACGGGGATCATCGAAGCGAGAGAATTCACAAGTAGCCGTAATGAAGAGCGGCATGCGAGGCAAGTTCTCCCATTTAGTGATGGTTGGCACTTCTAGAATTCGCTCGTGAGCCCAGCCCAACTCTCCTCCATGACCGATGTAATACATCATAAGCGCCCCCTTGCTGATTTGATCGCTGATCGCATCCGCCCCTTCCGGATAGCGTTCACCTCCAGATCCAGATTGCTGCTTATAGGAATCTAGATACAATTTTCGGGTAATAATCTCCAACGTACTCGTATCGATTCTCAATCCAATTTTCCCGTTGTTTTCAAAATCTCGCATGAATACCAAGCCCGGCTCAGCATCATCAGCAACAAATGCAACTACATTTCTCCACTCCCCAAAGGAGGCCGAGCTATTCGCGTAGGCGAGGATCTTTTTCACCACATCATCGGCTTCTTTCTTTGACCGCACTGGAAGTCGCCCTACACCGATATCCAAATAATCTGCCGCCGCTTCTCCTTCGTCATCATCCAAGAGTCCAAAAAAGTCATCGCTTGCAATCGACCCCGTTGGAGAAAGACTGGTATACATCTGATACGTAGGGACGAAGTTTGAGTTTCCTGAAACTCTGTTCTTATAATCATAGGAAGCATCACCATATAGGAGCACATATTTTATAGGTCTTCCACCACTCTCAAACCCTTCAAAATAGAGCATTCGGATGAACTCTTTGATGGCCGTTATGTCCTGTGCTCCGCCAGAAAATTCATTGTAAGCCTGATCTGGAGTGACCACCAGGGTGTTGAACCCATCAACCGTCTCGTGGTAGCTGGCTAGCTGCTCCGCTTGTCCGACGAAAGAAGAGTGGGCCACAATCAGGTAATCGATATTCTCTGCGGCATGCAGATTTTGGTTCGGGACGCGCTTTGAGAATCGTGGTTTAAGGAAGTCTTGCCCATCAAAGCAAACAAACTCTCTTAAGACAGAAGTCTCCCGCTTGAAAGTGAACCCCGTTTGTACATTCCCAGACAAGACCATTTCACGCACATCATGCGGATTGGTCACGTCCCAAACGGTGATTGGAACTTTGGACTGAACCGAAAACGAAGTGATATTTCCTGCTCCGATGCTTTCCTTATCGCGGAAGAACATGAAAGGATCCAAGAAGGATAAATTACGCCTCGCGTTGATTTCGATGAAGTCGATCCAAGCCGTAGCCAATGCATTGGAACCTTTGTTCAGTGCGATTTTGGTTAGAAGATCACCATCCCTTGGCTGAACAGCCAAGTCTAGAATGCCATCATCAGCGTATAATGCACCATAAAAATCCGCCACCGGAGCAACGGATGAAGTATCTGCAGCCCCCCCTTGATTGGGCAGTGACAATCTAAGCTCCACTCCCGAAACACCGATGGAACGCGCAGCGTATTCTGCTCTGACCTGCACTTTGGAATTTTTGTCAATCTGAGGAACCGAAAACCCAAAATCAAGTTCAGAAATGGTACCCAATTGTTCTCCGTACCAAACCCTGCCTGATTTGATCAAGTTAGATAGGTCCTCTTCATGGTAATCTACAAAGTCATACGAAGAGCTCTGAACATTGGCAGCAGCTGATTCTGTGAGGGTAGTTATCCTGCTCGACTGCCCAACTCCTTCCACATTTATAAAATAGTAGACCGAATCAGCAAATGGATTGAGTTCGTGGCGGAAACGATCGTTCTTTACCTCCCAGACTACCTGGTCGGCGCCGGCGAAGAGAAAATAATCTCCCGCCCCAAAGGTGCCATCACCTCCATCGTCTACCCGGATTGAAATGGGCGCTAAGTCATCTGGGCGTTCGGCCGAGTTCTTCATCTTAAGCATACCCGCTGACGTGCCGTAAACCCTCAATAATGAGGATGGAAAAGGCGATAGGTTCGACCAGTATCCTTGTAAGTCTTTATAGGTTACTTGATAGACGCCATCTACCGCTGTGGCGACTTTAACCCAGTCTCCAGAAGCAAGGACACTGATCGCCTCCCAAACGTGGTCGGCGCGATCGCCGCCTCTTCCTGGACTTGCCGTTTCATTCCACTCAAGATCGAATGCTATCAGGCGCTCGATTCGCCCTCCTCGGTTTCGGATAGGATTTATCTGCACCACTCCCATCCGAATTCTTGCTGCTGTACCGATTGAAGTAAGCACTTCAAACTCCTCACCAAGGTTCAGCGACTTAAGGATCTTGCGTTCTTCGGGGGTGACCTCAACCGCAATGGCTTTCCTAATTACCGCATTCAGTTCCGTCGTCTGAGGTGACAATTTCCGTCGCGTTGACCAATACGGCAATACCCCATCGCTTTTCAATCCACAACCATCGCATTCAATCGAATTGATCTCTCGCTTATCCAATGTCTGATACATTCGAATGCGATATCCTCCAATTCGATGTTCACGATCAGGAACATTATTACCCATCTGAGGCTCGATTGTGGTCACACCTACCGCATTTCCGTTGATCTCTTTCCTGACCTGTTGAGCAGACATGGTATGACCCATCACAGTGAAAAGCACCAGCAATGCAACAGAGGGAATACTAAACGACATCTTTAAACGACCAATCAATGTTTTTTGTGGTTATATTTGTGACTCTTTTTTTTCAGTCACAGCAAACGTGCGTGAAAAAAAGTTATTGCTAGTAAGGATAACGATTGTTTGTAGTGAAAGGTTTGCGGGGTAAATATATTCGTATAATTGCGCAGTTTGCAAGGAATACAGAAATGAGAAAATTTGGAATACTGATATTGGTATTGGTCGGCATTATGTGCATGGACCTTAAGGCGCAAGACGCACCATTCAGTCAATTCTACGCGAACCAACTTTATTTAAATCCTGCCCTTGCCGGATCTGCTCGCTGCCCGAGGATATCTTTGAATTATCGAAACCAGTGGCCTGGCATTCCTTCCACTTACGTCACTTACTCTGCTGGTTATGACCAGTATGTGAACGCATTGAGCGGTGGTGTGGGCATTCAAGCATACCATGATCGTGCGGGTACGGGTATCATTCAAACGAACTCTGTGAGTGGCATGTATGCCTACCAATTAGCCATCGACCGAAACGTAAGCTTGAAAGCTGGTTTCCAGACTACGTTTTATAATAAGTCTATTGATTGGAGTCAACTTACGTTTGGCGATATGATAGACGCTCGGTATGGTTTTATCTATCCTACGGGAGAAGTTCCGATCGAAGCACCTGTCAACAAACTTGATTTCTCCGCTGGCGCACTGCTCTTTACAGACAAATTCTACCTAGGATTTGCAACGCATCACTTGACACAACCAGACGAATCTTTCTTCAAATCGACCGAAAGCAAGCTACCACGCAAGTATACTGCGCACGCTGGAGCGTTGATTCCATTGGACAAAGACAACCCTGAGGATGGCGGCATTTCGCCAAACATCATTTACCAGCGTCAAGGCGAGTTCAACCACCTGAATTTAGGGCTCTACCTGAATAAAGGGCCGATTACGGGAGGTGTTTGGTACCGGTGGAACGATGCATTGATCTTCCTTGTCGGTTTGTACACAGATCAGTTCCGCTTTGGATATAGTTACGACGTTACCGTCTCTGGACTCGGAACGCAAACCCTTGGTTCTCACGAGATCAGCGTTACGATGCTTTTCCCTTGCAGAGAGCCTCGCAGGAAGTTCCGACAGATGAAGTGTCCGCAGTTTTAATTGCGCGGTAATAAAAACTCAGTTATCTTCGTTTTCCTTTAAAATCAGCGTACATCGCTATAAACTCTAGTGCTATGAAGGCAAAAAGCATTTTTGCTCTATTAGTTGTGTCCCTTATTCTCGCTTCGTGCGGGTACGAGAAGTCTTCCATCACAGGATGGAACTACAACGACCCTGACAATGGTGGATTTCAGAAATATCCATTCGAAGAACAAGAAACTGGACCCAACCTCGTGCTCATTGAGGGTGGTACATTCACCATGGGACGCGTTGAACAAGACTTTATGTACGATTGGAACAACATTCCACGTCGTGCCACTGTGTCTTCCTATTACATGGACCAAACAGAGATCAGTAATTTTCACTGGTTGGAATACTTGTACTGGGTCAAGCGCGTATACGGCGTTGATTACCCGGAACTTTACAAAAAGGCACTTCCAGATACGTTGGTTTGGAGATCTAAACTCGCCTACAACGAGCCTTACGTAGATTACTACCTACGTCACCCAGGTTTTCGTGATTATCCTGTAGTTGGAGTAAACTGGCTTCAAGCCAGTGACTTCTGCAGCTGGAGAACGGACCGTGTCAATGAATACATCCTCATCCGTGAGGGTATCATGATCCACTACCCTGATCAGATCGGCGAAGACAACTTCAACACCGACGCCTACCTCTCGAATCAATACAACTCAGGAAAACGCATCGAAGGATTGCCGAACCTGAATGCTAATAGTACTGGATATCGAAACGTGCGCATGGAAGATGGTATTCTTCTGCCTAAATATCGACTTCCGACAGAAGCTGAATGGGAGTTTGCAGCACTTGGACTTATAGGCAATAGTGTAGGTGAACGCGTTGTTGAACGACGTTTGTACCCTTGGAACGGACATGCAGTTCGTAATCCAGACGAAGCTTACATCGGTATGATGTTGGCAAACTTCAAGCGAGGCCGTGGTGACAACATGGGTGTTGCGGGTAAGCTGAATGACAATGCGGATATCACGGCTCCTGTCTTCTCTTACTGGCCAAACGATTATGGCCTTTACAACATGGCTGGCAATGTCAGTGAATGGGTAATGGACGTGTATCGCCCATTGTCCTTTGAGGATATGGACGACTTCCGACCATTCCGTGGAAATGTCTTTCAAACCAAAGAACGAGACAACGAAGGCCTTCTCCTTGACAAGTACGACATTCCGATCTATGATATTCCAGGTCTTATCAGCTACCTGCAGGAATTTCAACTCCAAGCGGGGAATGAATTCAATGATCAAGAAGGTGAGTTGATGTCTACACTTGTTGAGCAGGCAGAGCGTGCTCAACAATTGCTCAATGAGGATCAGAAATACGAGGCGAACATCATCATCGTAGAAGAGTCCATAGAATCTATCAAAGGTTCAGATGAGATGGTGAAGATTGCTCCGACCTTGTTGAAAGACTACAGTTCTTACATTAAAGAGAGACCTGGCGCATTGCGTTACCGAGAAGCGAAGGTTGAAGAGAACATTGACCGAAGAAACTACAAGCGTTCAGACAACATAAACTTCATGGATGGCGACCCCAAGTCTCACTTGGATTCTCCGAACTGGTCATCATTCGAGTCAGAAGAAAGAAGCGAAACTGGATTCATGTATGCCTATCCTGGTCAAGGCGAGTCGTCACAGGACTTTACATCATTGATCAATGATCAGGCACGTGTTTACAAAGGCGCTTCTTGGAACGACCGTGCTTATTGGATGGTTCCTGGAACGCGACGCTTCCTTGATGAGCGCCAGTCACTCTCGACACTCGGATTCCGATGCGCAATGGATCGCGTAGGAAGTCCAGTCGGACTAGGCGGTTCTCGATAGTAAGATACCGTTGTTAACATCTTGACAGTATTATGAAAGGCCTCATCTGAGGCCTTTTTTAATTTAGGAACGTGCAATATTCAACGCTTTACCGCCTGTTTTCCGAAACCCGTAAGATCTGTACAGACTCACGCAAGGTAGAGGAAGGCTGCCTTTTCATCGCTTTGAAGGGCCCCAGCTTCAATGGAAACGACTTCGTTCTTTCAAGTCTCCAAGAGGGCGCCAGCTACGCTTTGGCGGATGAACCACGACCTGAATTCAAAGATGAACCCCGGGTAATTCAAGTAGAAAATGGATTGGTGGCCTTGCAATCCATCGCTCAGGAGCATCGACACAAGCTCAGGATTCCCATTATAGGACTGACAGGAAGCAATGGGAAAACGACGTCCAAGGAATTATTGAACTCCGCTTTATCACGCACCTATTCTACCTATGCAACCAAAGGAAACCTCAACAACCATATTGGAGTTCCCCTATCCATATTGGAGATTGGGACCGATCACGAAATTGCCATCATCGAGATGGGAGCCAATCATCAAAAGGAGATTCAATTCCTTTGCACTATCGCACATCCGGATGCCGGCTTTATCACCAACATCGGGCTGGC
>Ga0055584_100003112_pt1 | contig 16406 bp, 12 predicted proteins | sample OSDHelmetaG_FD_58716 | JGI IMG/M metagenome (GOLD analysis project Ga0055584, IMG submission 58716) | Pelagic marine sediment microbial communities from the LTER site Helgoland, North Sea, for post-phytoplankton bloom and carbon turnover... | ecosystem: Environmental > Aquatic > Marine >... | reverse complement strand
GCCCAATAACCCATCTTTCGAGTTAGGTCATCCCACATGTCTTTAAATTGTAGGACAGTTTTTCGGCACTCCTCATTGTACTGCTCTACAGTAATTTTTGTTCCAATATCCTCTTTTGTGATACCCAGCTCCTTCTCTACCTTCAACTCTACAGGAAGACCATGAGTGTCCCACCCTCCTTTTCTGTCCACTTTTTTTCCTTTCATGGTGTGGTAGCGGCAAAAGAGATCCTTGACCGTACGAGCCATTACATGGTGAATTCCTGGCTTCCCATTTGCAGAAGGGGGCCCTTCATAAAAAACAAAAGTATTGTCATCTGGTCTCTCACTGATGCTCTTTTGAAATATCTTTTCACTTTCCCAAAAGGATTGAATCTCCTTGTCTATGGCAGGTAAGTCTAGTCCTTTGAATTCGCGGTATTTCGCCATGTATGTAGATGTAAAAATTGAATTGGCGAATATCGGGATTTATAAGATAAAAGGACGTCTAATATTAAATCTACAGGCTTTGAAAAGCTTAAGCACTATCTAGTTTCTATTCTACTCTATCCCTTTTTCTTTTTACTATCCTTCATCACATCAATGATCAAAACTATGGTTAGAACCAAAGCATCATCATGACCATCATCAATCTTGACATGATAGGTGTCGACAAATGAAGGAAAATTCTTAGATACTGATGCGAACTTTTCCTCTCCTTTATAAAAGTCATACTCCATTCCCCAGAAGTTTCCTTTGACATAAAAAGCATCAGAGTCTTGAAGGGATTCAATAAATATTTCAGGAGGTATAGAAACACGGTTCTTAAAAAGACGATATGCTGGATCTCCATTTTCATAAATGAAAAAATTCTGTTTCCATGAAAACAGCTGTCTATGAAACTCATAAGTGACATTTCCTAAAGAATCTGCTAATGATGTGTGCTTTCTAAATGAAAATGGCTTGCCCTTGGCCATATATTCTTCATGTCCTTGATCACCAGTAATGATATATTTTCCACCAATAGCAAATGGCTTTTGCTCAATTTTATAATGTTTCATAAGGGAATATTGGAAAATGAATAATAGCTAAAATACTTTGAAGAAAATAGATCAAGAAGCGTAATCACTACTTTTTATCGTACCACCATTCCATTCGGGAATGAGCCTTCAGTAGAAACAAAAGTCAATTTCCCATTTTCATCTTCTGCCAGGAGTATCATTCCCTGGGACATTACACCCCGAAGTTTCTTAGGGGCCAAATTAGCGACTACCATGATTTGTTTGCCAGGAAGTTTATCTGCTTGGTAATGTTCGGCTATGCCAGAAACAATTGTGCGTTGCTCAAACCCCAAATCTACCTCTAACTTCAATAGCTTATCAGTCTTTTCTACTTTCTCAGCAGTAAGTATTGTTGCTGTACGAAAGTCTAACTTCATGAAGTCATTGAACTCAATGTTCTCTTTTAGAGGAATATGTTTTGACTGCTCCACATTACCTTCTTCTGGCCCTACCAATTTCGCTTTCTCAGTTTCTATCATTTCATCTGGTATCCTAGAAAAAAGGTGAGTAGCTTTTTTAATTTGATGCCCTTCGTTGATTAATAGTTCTCCTTCGCACAATTGATCTAACATTGACACTAAAGAGCCATTACCTATGTCATGATTAAGACCCATTTGATCCCTCATCCTATTCGAGGCATTTGGCAAAAATGGTCTTATACAAACACTTAGGACTGTTACAATCTGGAGAGAAAGGTTCATCACTACTTTTACCAATTCTTCATCATCTTTTATTGCTTTCCACGGCTCATTGAGTTGAAGAAGTTGATTACCATTTTGGCTTATCTTTAAAACCATTTGAAGCGCACTTCTAAAATTGAAGTCTCTTATATTCTGATTAAGTTCATGAACGGCATCATGGAGGATAAGAAGTTCTGACTCATGAAACCCTGCTAAATCATCATCCTCATAAGGTGATTCAAACATGATATTTGGGTCAAATTCAGGCACTTTACCATCATAATACTTATGAGTAAGTACGATAACTCTATTAACAAAGTTGGCAAGATTATTCACCAATTCATTATTTACAGAATCTTGAAAGGTTTGCCATGTGAATTCGCTGTCTTTCTGCTCAGGCATGATTTTGATCATGTGATACCTGAGTTCATCAATTCTGTCTGGATAAGTATCAGCATATTCATTTACCCACACTGCCCAATTTTTAGAAGTTGAAATCTTATTCCCTTCCAGATTTACAAATTGATTAGCGGGGACATTTATAGGTAGATTGTATCCTCCATGAGCTTTAAGAATAGCAGGAAAAATAAGGCAGTGAAAAACAATATTGTCCTTTCCAATAAAATGAATCAAGGCTGTATCGTCACTTTTCCAGTATGTCTCCCAGTCCTTTCCATTGTCTTGTGCCCATTGTTTAGTGGCAGAAATATAGCCTATTGGGGCATCAAGCCAGACATAGAGTTTTTTTCCCTCACTTCCTTGAACCTCTTCAGGCACATTAACTCCCCAGTCCAAATCTCTAGTCATAGATCTTGGCACTAACCCACCATCTAGCCAACTTTTGCACTGGCCTAAAACATGGTTTTTCCATTTAGAAGGATCATGATACTCTTCACCATCAATAGTGCCATCTGAAATCCACTCCTTTAGCCAATTTTCATATTTATCCAAGGGAAGATACCAATGCTTTGTTGATTTTAAGATTGGTTTTGCTCCAGACAGGGTTGACAATGGATTGATCAGTTCAGTAGGGCTCAAGCTGCTACCACAGTTTTCACACTGATCTCCATAAGCATCTTTTTTACCACATTTAGGACATTCTCCTTTGATATATCTATCTGCTAAAAACTGTTTAGCCTCATCGTCATAGTATTGATCCGATTCCTTTTCTATAAACTCTCCTTTATCGTACAGCGTCTTGAAAAAGTCCTGAGATGTTTCATGATGAATTGGTTCAGAGGTGCGATGATATATATCAAATGATATATTCATCTGTTCAAAGGCCTTTTCAAAGAGAGTATGATACTTATCAATGATTTCTTTGGGAGTTGTCTTTTCTTTTAAAGCTTTAATAGTAATCGCAGCACCATGTTCATCTGATCCACATACCCATACCACATCCTTATCCATCATTCTTAAAAACCTCACATAAACATCTGCAGACAGATATGCTCCCGCTAGATGACCAATATGTAATGGACCATTGGCATAAGGAAGTGCAGATGTGATGAGATATCGTGACGGATTGTTCATAATAAACAAACTGGGAAATTAATCGGCGAAAATAGATATAGAAATTATATTAATAGTTAAATTCTAAATGTGTTTTTTGCGCTATAAAAATTAAATATTCAAATTTCTTGTAATTGGCAGAATCTCCTTCTCGTTCTCAACTGTTTCTTAAAATGAAATCATCCTATTTATCAAGGAAGGATTCAAGGTCTTTTGCTTTTGAAGTAATAAATAATCCGGCATCGATAGAAGAGTTAATGGACTATTTTTTTTCTGATGATCTCCGCATTTGTCAGATGGCTTCTTTTCCAATCATCACTATAGCAGATCATCAAATTAAGTTGCTTTTACCTTTTCTGAAAAGAATGATAATAGGATACAAGACGGCCCCCCATGTTGCATTTAAAAGAAATGTTTTGAGGACATTACAGTTTGTAGATATTCCAGAAGATTTAGAAGGAATTGTTTACGACTTGTGTTTAGAAGAATTTTGTAATTTGAAATCTCCTACAGCTATAAGAGTCTTTGGGTTGACTGTAATGTGCAATATTTGTATAAAACATCCAGAATTAAGCCAAGAGCTCTTACCTATTCTTACAGATTTTGAAAACACCGGTACTTTAGGGTTTGAAAACAGGCTCAGAAAAGAAATAAAACGTGTATCTAGTTTGACAACCGAGCATTAATCCAATTAACCATTGTGCCAATTACTTCTTCTTTCTCAGGCTCATTAATCAATTCATGATAAAGACCATCCCAAATTTTCAGTTCCTTATCTTCCGAACTACAATTTTCATAAAACCATTCTGTTCCTTTGGGGTCTGTCAATTGATCAGCTGAGCCATGCATAAATAGTGCTGGTCTGTTGAACAAGTTTGCAATGCTATTCGTCTTTTTCACTCTCAATATGATCTCTGCAGCTAATCTCATTTTCATTCCACCTCTGTAGACTTTGGGGTCATTATCATAGTCAGATACTACCTCAGGGTCTCTAGAAATATCTTGGCTTCCTATAGTTTTAGTTTTAGTATGAGCCATTATTTCACTAAGTAAAGGAGCAATGGATTGAAGAATAGGTGAGTCATTAATTTTTAACGCTGCTCCCGAGGTAATCACACCATGAAGGTCTTCGGGCCTATACAATGTGCAATATGAAGTTACAATAAGACCTCCCATACTATGTCCAAAAAGAAACTGCGGGACATCCTCAACTTTATTTTCATCCACTACTCTTTTGAGGTCCCAGACATATTGATCAAATCTGTCTATGTAAGCTCTTTCTCCGCCAGATTTGCCATGACCTGCATGATCATGTCCAATAACAGAGAAACCTTCTTTATTTAATTTTTTGGCTAGAGGCTTGTATCGAGATATGTGTTCAGCATAACCGTGGACTAAAAATATTTGTGCTTTAGGACTATCAACATCCCAGTTTTTGACATGTAGATTTTCACCAGTACTGCTTACAATCATTATCTCCTCAGTTTGATTTTCTAAAAAAAAGTTACCCTAAAAACAAAAGGGCTGCAAATATTTTGCCGCCCTTTTTTGAATATTTTTTATTGTAATGTTTATTCTACCTAATTACAGAAAGACTAAACTTATTATATTCATTCTTCTTCTTTCGCCTCTTTTGGAGGTTCTTCTTTATTGTTAGGTATGGCTAAGGCTTCATTAACTTCAGATTGCTCTTCTGTTACTGGTGCTTCGGGTACGGTTGAGGATGTTGTAACTTTCTTTGTTTCTTTAATGTCCGCCGCCGCTTTTTCCAATTTCTGTGAATCTGGTTCAAGTTTTTCTTGAGTTTCTTTAATATCCGCCGCTATTTGTGCTTTTACTTCCTTCTTTTCTTTCTTGATCTCTGCATTTTCCTTTCGCTTTTCTTCTCTTACTTTCTCAGATTCAATTTTTGACTCCAATTCCGTTTTGGTTTTAAGCATTTCTGTAAGCTTCTCATCCTTAGACTTAATTCTTTCTTGAATCATAGCCAGTTTTGCTTGTCTTAACTGAGCTTCTAACTGTCCATCAGTATTATTGATTCTTTTATTTTGAAAATCTATTTCCTTTTTATCTCGATTTATGGAGGTCTCCATTTTACCTATAGCTGCTAACAGGCCTTCATATCTTCTTTGGAGTCTTGAAAGAGCAGATGCATCTCCTGGCTTGTCACCATACTTTTTAGCCTTTACTTTCTTAAAAGCCCCATCTAATTTTTTCCAAACCTTATTTCTATCTCTTCTTGTAAAGTCTGTATCTCTAAATTGGCTCTGTAAGTTCTTAAGTTCATTAAATATAGGTTGGAGTCCTAGGCCTTTTGTGATTCTGTCTTCTATATCATCAAGTTTTTCCGTGAATGACTTCAAATGAGTCATTGATATGGTCTGAAATTCTGAATCCATAACTTTTTTAAGAGTTTTCATTTTCTCAAAAAGTTCATTCGTACTATTTCTTAAATCATTGGCATGTTCTCTAAACAAATTCTTTTCTCTTACTTGAGATTGGACTTTGCTCCAAAACCCTTTCATTTCTTCCCATATTCCATTATCAAATTCAGTTAGCCCTTCTATTCTTTCTTTGATTTCTTGGACTTCGTCCTTTAACGATTCCGATAGTTTGTTAGAAAGAACGACAAAATGCCATTCTGTCTTTGCCCTGTTGACAATATCTGTTCTATCTGTTTTAAGATTGTCAGGAAGGACACTCTCTGCCATTTTAAGCTCTCGTGTTATTGATTCGAAACCGTCAGGAAAAGGTACTTGTCCTCCATCACGCCATATATTCATCATCTTATTGTAAAACTCCTCTGTAGCAAGAGCCTCATTAAAAGTGTGGATTCCTATCTGGTTATCTTTTTCAAGCAACTCTATAGCCAATAAAAGTTTTTCATCCTTTTCATTAGCACCCCAAAGCACAATCTTAGTTTTCATGTTACAGCGTTTTTGGTCTCTTCTGTATTTATTTTCTAGCTCTGATTTTAAATCAGTGCATGTTCTTTCTTTTTGAGTACACCTTCATTCATAAGGTGCTCAGCTATCTGTACAGCATTCGTTGCCGCACCTTTCCTCAAGTTATCAGCTACAATCCAAAGATTCAAGCCTTTTTCAATAGAATTATCTCTTCTAATCCTTCCAACAAAGACATCATCTTTGTTTTTTGCCATTAATGGCATAGGATAAACATTGTTTTTAATATCATCTAAAACAACAATGCCTCGAGAATTTTCTAAAAGATTTTTCACCTCTTCAATGTCAAAATCTTTGTCAAACTCAATATTTACAGATTCTGAATGTCCTCCATTTACTGGCACTCTTACTGCTGTGGCGGTAATGTGCATGTTTTCTTCACCAATGATTTTCCGTGTTTCATTGACCAGCTTAAGCTCTTCTTTTGTATATCCATTGTCATAAAACACATCACAATGTGGTATGCAATTTTCAAATATTGGGTGAGGGTATGCATCATCTTCATTACTTTCTCCATTTCGTTCTGCATCATATTGCTTCACGGCTTTCATTCCGGTACCAGTATAGGACTGATACGTAGAAATCACCAATCTCTTAATTCCATATGCTTTGTGAAGGGGCCCAAGTGTAACGACCAATTGTATTGTAGAACAATTAGGGTTAGCAATAACCTTATCATTTGATGTAAGAATATTTCCATTAATTTCTGGTACCACTAACTTTTTACTTGGATCCATCCTCCAGGCAGAAGAGTTGTCAATTACAGTAGTACCAACTTCTGCAAATTTTGGAGCCCATTCTTTAGATGTCGAACCTCCTGCAGAAAAAAGAGCAATATCCGGTTTCATTTGGATAGCCGTGGTCATTCCTACTATAGAATAATCTTTTCCATCAAATCTGACAGTTTTGCCAATAGATCTCTCTGAAGCTACAGGAATGAGCTCAGTGACAGGAAATTTTCTCTCTTTTAAAACTTCCATCATTACGCCTCCGACTAAGCCTGTGGCTCCTACAAGTGCTATTCTCATATCTACTCTCTGACTTAATAAATTTAGTTAACGAAGATACTCCGTTAACGGTTAAGAATCTAAATTTGTGCCAATGCGCATATTTCTAAGTAAATATTTATTCTTTTTAATATTCTTCCCTTCTCTTTGTCATACACAGGTCGATGATTCATTTGAAATGGAATTTATTGATTCAATTTTTTGGAAAGGAGATTATGGTGACTTTAGAATAGATAAAGGCCAACTGAGACTGGCAGCTGCTCCTAACAAAGGAAGATCAAGTCTCTATACAAAGATTTCTGATCTCCCATTAGAAGCACAATGGAATATTGATGTAGAACTCAATTTCAACCCTTCGGGTCAGAACTTTCTAAACATATGGTTGGTTGCTGATTCTTCAAATGTTGAAAGTGCCGATGGATATTTCATTACGATGGGCGAAAATGGAAATAGTGATGCATTAACTATTAATCAAAAAGAAAATGGTGAAGAATTTATAATCGCGGTTGGGAATGATGGGGCTGTCGCAGAAAAACCAAATGTATCTATATCTATAAGACAATCTGAAGATGGACTGGCACAGTTGATGGCTACGTATGAGAGCGGAATATCAGAGACAATAGATTTTAGTTTAGATCCCTTCGCTTCGTTCTATTTTATTTTGGACTGTCACTATACCTCTAGCAGGGCTGATAAATTCTTTTTCGATAATTTTTATGTTGGGCCCGTTATTATAGATGACGATTCTCCTTCCATTATTGGTTTTCACGTTGATGAATCTTCAGTTTTACTAGACTTTAATGAAACCATTGATTCCTCGAAGGTCAGTGTGGATAATTTTACTTTTTCCCCTTTTCTAGAATTAAAGGAAATTAAATTCTTACAATCCAATAAGATTAAAATTATTGGCAATAATCTCTTTAAAGAGAATCTGGCCTATTCGTTAGAAGTAAAAAGCATAAGCGACTTGTCAGGTAATTTATTAGACACTTTAATCAATTTTAGCATTTTACAAAGAGCAAACAAAGGGGATCTTATAGTAAATGAAATCTTATTCAACCCAAAAGGAAATGGCTCAGACTACGTGGAAATATTCAATAACACAGATCTAGAAATTTCTCTTGATGATATTTATTTAGGAAATACTGACAATGGACAAGAAGAAAAAGTAATCAACCCACAATCTATACTGCCACATGAAATACTTCTATTCACAGAAAATAAAGAAAATATCACTTCAGTATATAGTTCACATTCAGTAAATCAAATTTATGAACAAGGCCTTCCCAATTTTAATAATGATAATGGTAATGTGTCTATTGGAAGAATGATTAATGGCGATCTCATAAGTATTGATGGCTATGATTATGATGAAAAAGACCACCTCTTTCTTCTCGATGAGGAAGACGGAGTTAGTTTAGAAAGAATAGATGTAAATGATCCATCTGAAGATGAAAATAATTGGACCTCGGCAGCCTCTTCAGTTGGTTTTGGAACACCGGGGCTTATAAACTCTGCATCTAATCAAAGAACAACGAGTCAACAGAAAATAATTACTGTTACCAACAAAGTTTTCTCTCCTAATAAGGATGGTAATGATGACTATGCTTCATTTTCATATGAATTGCCACAAGGGTTTATAGGTAATGCGACTGTTTTTGATCTATCTGGTAGAGAAATCAATAAAATATGGAAGAATGAATCTTTATCTACATCAGGTGAAATAATTTGGAATGGCATAAAAAACCTTGGAGACATTGCGTCAGAAGGTATTTACATTGTACTATTCGAAATGTTTAATTCAGAAGGAGAGGTTATAAGACAAAAAGAAGAGGTTGTTTTGGTAAAAAGATAAATATATTATCATTTTATATAATGTGTTTTGGGTTGATTGCTATATCTTTACCAATCAACAATGTCATATTTTGGATAAAGACACATATCGAACTAAGGGCCTAAGAAAAAAACTTGTCCAGACATTAATTCAAAAGGGCATTACCAATCGTGCCGTAATAGATGCCATAGGAAGAGTGCCGCGACATTCATTTTTGGAACCGGTGTTTGAAGAATGGGCATATAAGGATGTAGCATTTCCGATAGATGCTGATCAGACCATCTCCCAACCATTCACCGTGGCGATGCAGTCTTCTCTACTTGAAGTGAAAAGAGGAGATAAAATCTTAGAAATAGGAACAGGATCGGGGTATCAAGCTGTAATTCTTTCTGAAATTGGTGCAAAAGTCTATACTATCGAGAGACAAAAGGTTCTTTTTGAAAGAACATCAAAAAGACTAGTAAATATGGGCTACAATCAAATTCGCACACTTTTTGGCGATGGATGGAAAGGAGCTGAAAGATTTGCCCCTTTTGACAAAATTATTATCACAGCTGCTGCAAGTGATATTCCGAAAATACTTTTAGATCAGCTAAAAGTTGGTGGAGTTATGATTATTCCTTTAGGAAGTGAAGAACAAAAAATGATGAAAATCAAAAAGAAGGATCATTCTACATTTACTAAACAAGAATTTGGAACTTATAGGTTTGTACCAATGCTTACAGGAGTAAACTCATAAATACTGTTAAAGCCCCGCCGCCTTAGATATTTCTAACATTCTATTTATCGATGCTACCCCTTTTTCTATAACCCAATCTTCTAGAATAATCTCTGGAAGCTCATATTTCATACATGTGTATAATTTCTCCATTGTGTTACGCTTCATATGAGGGCAATCATTACAAGCACATGTATTATTCGGAGGAGCAGGAATGAAAGTTTTATCAGGTGATTTCAATTCCATCTGATGAATGATCCCTGCTTCAGTAGCTACTATAAATGTATCATTATCATCTTCATGAGTATGACGCAATAATTGACTAGTAGATCCAATAAAATGTGCTTTTTCCAGAATATGAGCTTCGCATTCAGGGTGAGCTATAAGTTTGGCTTTTGGGTGTCGAGACATGAGTTTCGTGATTTTTTCATTTGAAAAAATCTCATGCACCATGCATGTTCCATTCCAAAGTGTAAGGTCTCTTCCCGTTTTCTTTTTTAAATACGCCCCGAGGTTTCGATCTGGGGCAAATATGATCCCCTTGTCTTCAGGAACACTGTCTACAACGATTTTAGCATTAGATGATGTGCAGCAAATGTCAGTCAGTGTTTTAAGTTCTGCGGTGCAATTAATGTAACTTATCACCACGTGATCAGGATACTTTTCTTTGAACTTTCTAAAAAGATGAGGCGGACATGAATCTGCCAAAGAGCATCCGGCTTTAAGGTCTGGGAGTAAAACTTTTTTCTCTGGGCTCAACATTTTAGCCGTTTCTGCCATAAAATGGACTCCTGCAAAGACAATTATTTCTGCATCTGTCTCAGCTGCTTTTTGTGCGAGCCCTAAGCTATCTCCAATATAATCGGCAACATCCTGTATTTCGGATTCTTGATAATAGTGTGCCAAAATAATAGCATTCTTTTCTTTCTTAAGGTTTTCTATTTCCGCTACAAAGTCCATTTCTGGATCCAAATCTAATCTGAGATACCCTCTTCTATCGAGATTTTTCTTGGCTATTTCTAATGATTTAGAAGACATATTATCGATTTGTTACAATTATTAAAATGTAGATATGATGGGAATGGTTTCCTTATTTATGAATAAATGTAAATAATAATTTTCTGAGGTCTACTTTCATTGTCTTTGATCATTCAATACTTTGGTGCAAATAATTGTAGTTTTATTTTCTACTACATCGATGTCTAATATATGAAGCAATTATTACACTTTTTTTTGATGATTTTCTCCCTGAATCTTACTGCCCAGTTTTCGTTAATCAATGAAGATGGAAGTGATTATAATACCATAGAAAATTATGAGGTAGAGAAACTAGACAATCAAAAGCTAAGGAAAGAAAACGAAACAAAGGATTTTTCGGCATTAACTTTTGCCAAAGCTATTGATGTAAATATTGATTGTGTCAAAGATGGTTCTTGGGAATCAATTCCTAACAACAGATTGCTTTGGAGACAGAGGATCCAGTCTCCTGGTGCGACCTCCATTAACTTAGCATTTGACAAGTATATAATGCCAAGAGGTGGCTACATGATCATTTTTACTGTTGACAAACAATATATGGCAGGCCCCTTTACTGATTTTGATAATAAAACCAATGGCCAATTGTGGTCTCCCATTATTCCATATGATGATATTATTATTCAAATTGTTATTCCAAACAAGTCTTTGGACCAACTTCAATTGTCTATAGGAAAGATTAATCATGGCTTTTTAGAATCTAGACAAAAATCCCTTTCGCAGTCATGCAATCTTGATGTAATATGTGGAATTGATGATGGTTTTCCTGAGGTTGAAAACTATAGAGATGTAATACGTTCTGTTGGGGTTTATTCTATAGAAGGCACACTAATATGTTCCGGAGCATTGGTCAATAATGCTAAAAACAATTGCCTCCCCTACTTTTTAACGGCAGATCATTGTGGCATTACAGAAAACAATGCGTCTAGTGTAGTTGTGCATTGGAAATTCGAGAATCAAATCTGTAGAGATACTAATTCTGTTCAAAGTGGAGGGAATGGTGATGGACGTCTTGATATTTTTAATACAGGAGCAAAAATTGTGGCAAGTAACCCACTTTCAGATATGGTGCTTTTAGAATTGGATGCAGATGTCCCTGTTGAAGCAGATCCACACTTTGCTGGTTGGAACAATTCAAGTAACCCTTCGTCTAGTGCGGTTGTAATTCATCATCCAAATACTGATGAGAAAAGAATAAGTTTTGATAATGACCCTATCACCGTATATGAAGATGAAGATGCCTTTTGGTATGTAGAAAACTGGGAAATTGGAACGACAGAAGGAGGTTCCTCTGGAGCGCCACTTTTTAACCCTGATCAACAAATCATAGGACAAGTATTCGGTGGAGAAGCAAGTTGTGGAAATGGCCTTTGGGACATTTTTGGTCGGTTTGATATCTCTTGGGAAGGGGACGGCTCACCAAAAGGTAGTTTAAATTCCTGGTTAGATCCAGATAATACTGGCATCTCTCAACTTCAAGGAAAGAATTGCTCTGCTATTTTGAGCATTAGTGACAGGGTTGTGAGTATTTGTAATCAAATTAATACAGAATATTCTATAACCCTAAGTGCCAATAATGGGTTTTCTTCCGTTGCAAATTTATCCTATGAGGTTGATGGTAATAGCGATGGAATTTCGATTTCTTTTGCAGACTTACAAATTGGTCCAGATCAATCCATTACTGCAAATATTTCTGTAGACAACTCAGCTGCTCAAGGAGAGTATGAAATCAAGTTTGTTGCCGATGAGGCTATTACTCAGGCAATTACATTTATTACTCTTCATGTGTCTCAAGAGATTCCGAATATGGTAACACGAATTAGTCCAGATGAAGCTGCTACGGTTGGCACTCAAATAACTTTACAGTGGGTTGATGATTTTGAATTTTATGATATGGAACTTTCAAAAAACCCAAATTTTAACTCTTTGGTCTTTAGTCAAAAAGAATCATCACCTAACTTTTATGAATTAGGAAATTTAGATCAGGAGACAGAATACTATTGGAGAGTAAGGGGCATCAATGCTTGTGGAACTGGCATCTGGTCAAACTTCACTTTTGAAACAGGAAAAATAGAGTGTACCACTTATACTGCCTCTGATCTGCCCAAAATTATAACTGAAGACGACAGAAACACCGTCATTTCGACTATAAACATCCCTACAAATCAAGCTATTTCGGATGTGAATATCATAAGTATTATTGGGACTCATAGTTGGGTAGGAGATCTTCAGTTCAGACTTGAAAGTCCTTCTGGTAAAGAGATTATCCTTCTTAATCAAGAATGTGAAAGAGCTACCAATTTTCATGTTGGTTTTGATGACAGTGCAGAAACCACTTTCACATGCCCTCTTGCAGATTCAATGTCACACATACCAGATGGCTCACTTTCTATTTTTATAGATGAGTTGTCTGGAGGTGATTGGAAGTTAAAAGTCCTTGACTTAGAAGAGTTTGATGGAGGGTCCTTTGATAGTTGGACCATAGAAGTCTGTACAAATGTTTCCAAGAATTCAGTTTCAACTGAAGACTTATCAGAAACTAAATTTAAAGTTTATCCCAACCCTGCTAGAGATGTCATTTTCTTAAAACTAGAAGACAATGTTAATAAGGGGAGTTACTTGATCCATGATGCCATTGGTTCTTTAAGACAAAAAGGAAATTTAGAACGTGCTATTGAAATAAATGACTTGGAAAATGGCATCTACTTTCTTCAAATTAGAGATGGAACCAGAGTTCTAGGAATAGAAAAAATTATCATTTCAAAATAGAATAATGCTAAGAATAGCGATGATCGCTCATGATGGTAAGAAAGCAGAAATGGTTGCCTTTGCACTTCAAAATAAAGAAAAGCTTAACCAATGCACACTCTTTGGCACAGGTACTACTTCTTCACACATATCCAAAGCAGGAATAAAAATAAAACCTCTATTATCCGGACCTCTGGGTGGCGATGCCCAGATAGCAACACTAACAGCTACAGAAGCTCTTGATATGGTCATATTCTTCAGAGACCCTTTAGATAAACATCCACATGAACCTGACGTACAAATGCTCATGAGGATCTGTGACGTGCATAATGTGCCATTAGCAACTAATCCTGCTGCTGCTGCTTTGTTTTTAAAAGGGATTATTTAGACACGTTTTGACAACTGACGATTATAAAAACCTACTTCCTTCTCTTCCTCGAGAACCTGGAGTGTATCGATATATAGATGATCAAGAAAGAATCATCTACGTAGGAAAAGCTAAAAATCTAAAAAATCGTATTGCATCTTACTTTGGTGACAAAAAACACAAAGCTTATAAAACTCGTGTGATGATTAAAAATGCGAATCGTGTAGAGTATACTGTGGTAGACTCAGAGCAAGATGCGCTAATACTAGAAAACACCTTAATCAAAAAACACCAACCCAGATATAACGTCAACCTTAAGGATGATAAGTCATACACTTACATGGTTGTGAAAAACGAACGTTTTCCAAGAGTTTTTTTTACACGAAAACTAATAAAAGATGGATCCACTTATTTTGGTCCTTACACTTCTAAGTGGAAGCAAAGACAAATTTTTGATGTAATAAAAAGTCTCTTTCCTATTCGGAATTGCACATTTAATTTATCTGAGTCAAACATAAACTCCGGGAAATTTAAAGTCTGTTTGGAATATCACATTAAAAACTGTCTTGGGCCATGTGAAAACTTACAAACAGAAGATGACTACAACAATAACATAGACCAAATAAAACATATACTAAGGGGTAATCTAAAACCGGTTAAAGACTATCTGAAATCTAAGATGGAAGAACATTCTGAAGCGTTAAATTTTGAGAAAGCTTCAATAATCAAAGAAAGATTAGATCTTTTGCAAGAATATCAATCCAAATCTGCCGTGGTAAGTCACACGATAAAAGACGTAGACGTGTTTTCTATAAATACTGAAGATGACCAATTAGCATATGTCAACTATCTAAAAATTGTGAATGGCCTCTTAATCAATACGGATACCATAGAGTTAACTATGAATCTGAATCAAGAACCAGAAGATGTCTTGAGATATTCTGTTAATTATTTCAGAGAAAAGTATAACAGTATTGCTCCTGAGATGATATTACCTTTTTCAGTAGAATATCCTGAGGAAATAAATCAAACAATTCCTCAACGAGGAGATAAAAAGAAGCTTCTTGATTTATCTGCCAAAAATGTATTCTATCACATGATGCAGAAAAGGAAAGAGAATATATCCAAAATAAAAAAACAAACCCCTGCAGAAAGGATTCTTTCTACTCTAAAAGCAGATTTAGAAATGAATGAAATGCCTTTTCATATAGAATGTTTTGATAACTCTAACATTCAGGGGACAAACCCTGTAGCCAGTTGTGTAGTCTTCAAAAATGCTCGACCAAGTAAAAAGGATTATAGAAAATTCAATATTAAAACTGTAGAGGGTGCGAATGATTTTGCCTCTATGGAGGAAGTTGTTTATCGGCGTTATAAAAGATTACTAGAAGAAGAAAAGCCTTTGCCCCAACTAGTAGTTGTAGATGGAGGAAAAGGTCAATTGAGTTCGGCTATGATAAGTATAGAAAAACTGAATCTCTCAGATCAAATAGTTGTTATTGGAATTGCTAAAAAATTAGAAGAAATCTATATGTCTTATGATCCGGTTCCGCTCTATATTGATAAAAGATCAGAATCTCTGAAACTTATTCAACAGCTTAGAAATGAAGCACATCGTTTTGCGATTAATTTTCACAGAGATCTAAGAAGTAAAAATGCATTTGGCTCTGAACTGACGGATATTGGTGGAATAGGAGAGAAAACTGCTCAACAATTGCTCCAGAAATTTGGTAGTGTCAAACGTATAAAAGAGGAGTCTTTGGAGAATTTAGCTGCTAAAATAGGAAACAAGAAAGCCAAAATAGTTAAGGAGTATTTAGAACATCTTTAACCTATCCATCAATTTACTTTGATATGAGGAACATTCTCCAAATTCCAATCAATCACTAATCCTCCAGATATACTTTTGGCTATTTCCTTGCCATACAAAAGTTCGGTAAGATATAATGCCGCTTCAAAACTTTTTGCTCCCCCTGCTGAGGTGATGTATTTCCCATCATGGACGAACAACACTTCACTTTTGACATCTAGACGAGGAAACATCTCTTTGTATTTATCTATATCGGATGGAAACGTTGTAGAGGCAACATTTTCTAACAAACCCGCTTTAGCTAAGACAAATGCACCATCACAATGACTTGTCACATAGGTCGCAGCCTCCGCTGTTTTTTTGACCCATGAGATCATTTGTTCATTCTCTAAATCACTGTCTAGATGATGTTCAGCACTCGGTACTACAAGAATGTCTATATGTGGGACCGTCTCATTTGTATAATCATAATCTGGTAATATGTACAAGCCCTCGAAAGTTCTAATGGGTGAAAGTGTGTTCGCCACTGTAAAAGTATTCATGGCCTTGATTCCTTCTCTAAATACTGTGTGTTGGAAAATGTCATAAGGAGCGGTCAGTTCTGTATTGAAAACTCCATCCATAATTAGAAACCCAACATTGTAATGATCTGGATTAAGTATTGGTTTTTCTTTCTTAAACTTAGGTCCCTTT
>Ga0055584_100003111_pt1 | contig 16407 bp, 20 predicted proteins | sample OSDHelmetaG_FD_58716 | JGI IMG/M metagenome (GOLD analysis project Ga0055584, IMG submission 58716) | Pelagic marine sediment microbial communities from the LTER site Helgoland, North Sea, for post-phytoplankton bloom and carbon turnover... | ecosystem: Environmental > Aquatic > Marine >... | reverse complement strand
CATATAACAGAAGTGGATACATTTGAAGAATTTAAAACCGCTTTAGAAAATAAAACAGGCTTTATTTCGGCTCATTGGGATGGCACAGCAGAGACAGAACAGAAGATAAAAGAATTGACAAAAGCAACAATTAGATGTATTCCTCTTGAAGGTAAAAAAGAGCCTGGAACCTGCGTGTATACTGGGAAACCATCTAATCAACGGGTGCTTTTTGCCAAGGCGTATTAAAAAAAAATTGATTTTTTTTTGGTTTACTATTGCAACATTTAAAAATTGTTGTATTTTTGCATCCGCAATCACGAATTAAGAATTGCAGTTCATTAAAAAGATGATGTAAAGGATTAAAAATCCGTAAGCACAAAGAAAAACAATGGCCCGTTCGTCTATCGGTTAGGACGCCAGGTTTTCATCCTGGAAAGAGGGGTTCGATTCCCCTACGGGCTACTTAAATTTTAAGTAACATTATGGCAAACCATAAGTCAGCATTAAAAAGAATCAGAAGCAACGAAGCTAAAAGATTAAGAAATAGATATCAGCATAAAACTACTCGTAATGCAATAAAAAAATTACGTAGTATGGAACAAGCTAAAGAGGCTGCTGAGTATTTACCTTCAGTAGTGTCTATGATAGATAAGTTAGCGAAGAAGAATATTATTCACGCTAATAAAGCTGCTAACCTGAAATCTAAATTAAGTAAGCATGTAGCATCTCTTTAAAAGTTAAAGAGACTCAATAAAATATTATTTGAGCCTTTTCAATTTTTGAAAAGGCTTTTTTTAATGGTAGTTTTTTACATATTTTGTTATAGAGTTAGTTTTTGAATTATTAAAAAAAATAACCCTTGAGAATTCCTCAAGGGTTATTTTTTTGATAGGATTTTACTTTTATATTATCCATTCATGGATAGTAAAAACTCTTCGTTATTTCGTGTTTGTTTTATTTTCTCATGGATAAATTCCATAGCTTCTATTGGATTCATATCGGCAAGATATTTTCTCATAATCCACATACGTTGAACTGTAGTTTCATCCAATAAAAGATCATCGCGTCTTGTACTAGAAGATACAAGGTCTATGGCAGGGAATATTCTTCTGTTGGAAATTCGTCTATCCAATTGTAATTCCATATTACCAGTTCCTTTAAATTCTTCAAAGATAACTTCATCCATTTTTGAGCCTGTTTCAGTAAGGGCTGTTGCGATAATGGTTAAAGAACCACCATTTTCGATGTTTCTGGCAGCTCCAAAGAAACGCTTAGGCTTGTGTAAAGCATTGGCATCAACCCCACCACTTAAAATTTTACCAGATGCAGGTTGAACAGTGTTGTAGGCTCTAGCAAGACGGGTTATAGAATCTAATAATATAACAACATCATGACCGCATTCTACAAGGCGTTTGGCTTTTTCTAAAACAATGTCTGCTATTTTTACGTGTTCATGAGCTTCTTTGTCAAAGGTAGACGCTATAACTTCTCCTTTTACATGGCGTTGCATATCGGTTACCTCTTCTGGACGTTCATCAATCAATAAAATCATTTGATAAACTTCAGGGTGATTAGCTGCAATAGCATTGGCAACATCCTTAAGTAACATGGTTTTACCCGTTTTAGGTTGTGATACAATCATACCACGTTGTCCTTTTCCTATTGGAGCAAAAAGATCCATGATTCTTGTAGATACAGAACTGTTTCTCTCAGCCAATTTGAATTTTTCTTCAGGGAATAAAGGAGTTAAATGTTCAAAAGCTACTCGGTCTCTTACAACTTCTGGTTTTTGACCATTAATTTTTGTTACTTTTATTAATGGAAAATATTTTTCACCTTCTTTAGGAGGTCTTATGTGTCCTAAAACAGTGTCTCCTTTTTTGAGTCCAAATAATCTGATTTGTGATTGAGAAACATAAATGTCGTCTGGTGATGATAGATAGTTGTAATCAGATGATCTTAAAAATCCATAACCGTCTTGCATAATGTCCAAAACACCTTCACTTTCTATAATGGCATCAAATTCAAAGTCGGGCTCTTTATAGCGATTGCGATTGTCCCTATTGCCATTAGTTTCTTTGTTGTTATTATTGCTATTATTGTTGTTGGACTTGTCTTTTGAATTGGAATTCCTCTTATTAGAGTGTTTCTGATTTTGTTGACCTTTATTTTGATTGGTGTCCTTGGGGTTTTTTTGAGTATTGTCTTTAGAACTAGAAGGAGGGGAGGCGGTTTTGGTGTCGGCGTTAGACTTGTTAGTGTCCTTGTTGATTTCTTTTTTGACACGTTGTCTTTTGGGCTTTGTTTCGCTATCCTTTTCGTTCTTTTCTTTCTTCGATTCAGTAGCTTCTTTTTCGACGCCTTGTTCTTGAATAGCATTGACTTTTGCTTTTTCAAGTTCTTGTTTGACGATTTCTGGATTGGCAGCTTGATAATCCAAGATTTTGTAAACTAAATCCAGCTTTTTTAAAGATCTAAACTTTGGAACTTTTAGTGTCTTTGCTATTTCCTGTAATTCAGGCAGCTTTTTAGCTTTTAATTGTGAAATTTCAAACATTGATGTTTAATTGAATAATTTTTTAGAAAATGATTTTTAATCTGATATCTTCTTCTTTTCCAAAGATAAAAGGGAAAAAATAGAATAAAATCTGGAGATTATGTGCTTGATTTTAATGTGATAACCAAAACACTTATGCAATAATACAATTTTATTTTAAAAATCAATAGGTCTTTTAAAAGAAACTCTTAATTTTGTCGCAAAATCTTACAAAAAGAGATGATACAACGTATACAAACCATATATTTATTGATTACTGCAGGTATTTCTGCAGGATTAATTTTTGTGTTCGATTTATGGAAAACAAATGAGGGAGAGGTGGTATATGCACAAGATAATGTTTTCTATTTAAGTTTGTTTTTGTTGTCAGCAATCTTATCTTTGGTGTCTATATTTCGATATAAAAACAGGAAATCCCAGTTTGTTTTGGGACGACTGAACATCATATTAAACTTTATTTTATTAGGTATATTCGTATATCAATCTCTAAATTTATCTGGAGAAACAGAAGTTTCTGAGAAAGGTATTGGGGTCTTGTTACCTGTTTTTTCTATCGTGTTTTTGGTGTTAGCTAATAAGGCCATTAAAAGGGATGAAGACCTCGTAAAATCTGTAGATCGATTACGATAAAACCTTGTATCTTAGTGTATTAGTGCGTGAGCCCAAGGTGAAATCTTGGGCTTTTTTATTTTTTAAACTCAATAACTTCCAAATTAGCAATGGTTCCGTTATTGATAGTAAACCGTAGCATTGTTCTAACTTTATGAAAACCATGTTTGCCAATGGCACCAGGATTCATATGTAAAAGATTCAGTTTTGAGTCTGGCATAACCTTGAGAATGTGTGAGTGTCCTGAAATAAAGAGTTTGGGAGGATTGTTGAAAATCTCTGGTTTTACATTTGGACTATAACGTTTGGGGTACCCTCCAATATGAGTTATCCATACGTCTACATCCTCACACATAAACCTATTGTGCTCAGGAAATTCTTTTCTGATATTCGCATTGTCAATATTTCCATAAACAGCTCGTAAAGGCTTTAACTCTTTGATTTTGTCTGTTACTGCTAGATCTCCAATATCACCTGCATGCCAAACTTCATCGACCTGTTCTACATATTTTAAAATATCATTACCTATATAGCCATGTGTGTCAGATAAAAGCAGGATTCTTGTCATATGAAAAAAGTGTTGTATTTTTTTTAATATCTTGAAATTCTCGCTTCACGGGAATAAAACTATCTTTGTAGATTCAAAAATAACGATACTTATTTCAAATTGCGATATTTTATTGAATTATCATACAACGGAAAAGCTTATCACGGTTGGCAAATTCAACCCAATGCGACAACTGTACAAGAAACTATAGAGAAGGCTTTAAGTACATTGTTGGGAAATCCTACACCAATTGTAGCTGCAGGCCGTACTGACGCTGGAGTTCACGCTTTGCAAATGTTTGCGCATTTTGATACCCAAACCAAATTTGATAATAGTCAATTGTGTTACAAACTGAATGCATTTTTACCAAAAGATATTGCTATTCACGATATTTTTGAGGTCTCTCCTGAAGCTCATGCGCGTTTTGATGCTATAAGTAGATCGTATATTTATAGAATTTCAACCGTTAAAAATGTATTTAGTTATGACTTTGCTTATCAATTGAAACGAGACTTAGACCTTGATAAAATGAATTTGGCATGCCAAATTTTGTACGATTATACCGATTTTAAATGTTTTTCAAAAAGTAAAACAGATGTCAAGACCTACAATTGTGATATACAATATGCCAATTGGTTTAAAAAAGAAGGTGAACTTATTTTTGAAATAACAGCAAATCGTTTTTTACGCAATATGGTACGTGCTATAGTTGGGACTTGTGTTGAAATAGGCTTAGGTAAATTACAAGTTGAAGATATGCATCACATTATAAAATCAAAAGATAGAGGAAAAGCAGGATATTCGGTGCCAGGACATGGATTGTATTTGTCAAAAATTGAATATCCTAAAACACTAAAAACTAATGTCTAAAAAAGGAAATGTATTTGATTTAAAACTGTTTATGCGCTTATTTGCTTTTGTGAGTAAGTACAAATGGGTTTTTTATGCCTCACTGTTGTTTACCATAGGACTTTCTGTGTTTAGTTCTCTAAGACCCAAGGTGGTGCAAATGGCTATAGATGAAAAAGTAACTCCTTTTGACTTAAATGGCTTTGTCTTCTATGTGTTTTTGATGGTAGGATTACTCGTCTTAGAAGTACTTTGTCAATTGTTGTTTATCTATTATGCCAGTTGGTTGGGACAAACTGTGGTAAAGGATATTAGAATCAAACTTTTTGATCACATGCTAAAATTCAAAAAGAAATATTTTGACAATTCTTCCGTTGGGGTTTTGATTACTCGAGCCGTTACAGATATGGAACGTATAGCCGATATCTTTGGGCAAGGTCTCTTTATGATTTTTAGTGATATTTTAAAAATGCTTGCTATAGCCATTATGATGGCTATGATGAATTGGAGGTTGAGCTTAATTATATTCGCCACTCTACCCATCATCTTGATGGCTACCAAAATATTTCAAAAGTATATGAAATTGGCATTTCAGGATGTTAGAAATGAAATTTCTAATTTAAATTCTTTTGTACAAGAGCGTGTGACAGGAATGAAAATCTTGCAGCTTTTTACTCGAGAAAAAACCGAGTATGAAAAGTTTAAGGTTATCAATGAAAGACATAAAAAAGGCTGGTTGCGTACCGTATGGTACAATTCCATATTTTTTCCCATAGCCGAATTGTTTTCTTCTATAACCTTGGGAGTTGTGGTCTGGTATGGAGGACTTAATGTTGTGGTGGGGGAAACGGCTTCTTTGGGAGAACTCACAGCTTTCATTATGATGACTCCTATGTTGTTTAGACCTCTTAACCAAATTGCAAATAAGTTCAATACTTTGCAAATGGGAATGGTGGCAGCCGATCGTGTGTTTAAAGTTCTCGATACAACATCTCAAATTGACGATACAGGTAAAATTATTGCCAAAGATTTTAATGGCGATATCAGTTTTAAAAATGTAAGATTTTCTTATATCCCAGAGGAAGAAGTATTAAAAGGAATAAGTTTTGAAGTGCAGGCAGGACAAACTGTGGCTATTGTTGGTGCTACTGGAGCTGGAAAATCTACAATCATTAATTTGTTGAATAGATTTTATGATATTGATAGCGGAAGTATCTGTATTGACGGTACAGATATTAAGGAGTTGACGTTGCGATCTCTGAGAAGTAAAATAGCAGTAGTTCTACAAGATGTTTTTTTGTTTGCTGATACCATTTTAAACAATATAACGCTGAATAACCCTGATATCACAGAAGAACAGGTGATGAAAGCTGCAAAAAGTATTGGGATCCATGAGTTTATAATGAGTTTGCCAAACGGTTATCATTACAATGTAAAAGAACGAGGAGTGATGCTTTCATCTGGACAGCGACAATTGATTTCGTTTTTAAGAGCTTATGTAACCAATCCTAGTATTTTGGTCTTAGATGAAGCTACGTCTTCTGTTGATTCTTATGCAGAACAATTAATACAAGAGGCTACAGATAAAATAACTCAAGGACGAACATCTATAATTATAGCTCATCGATTGGCGACAATTAAAAAAGCGGATAATATCATTGTTATGGATCAAGGACAAATTGTCGAACAAGGAACACACGATCAATTGTTGGGTAAACAAAATGGATATTATAAAAATCTTTATGAAGTGCAGTTTGTCAAAGACAAAGCTATCTAAAACAATTTCTTTAAGATAAATCCTTTTTTATAATTGCAATAAGTTCTGAAGTATCCTTAAACATTACAAAATCTCCATTTCTAAAGTAAGAAACCTGCCCAGTTTCTTCACTAACTACCAGGGCAACGGCATCTGTTTTCTCTGTAATACCTACTGCTGCTCTATGTCGTAGTCCGAAACGTTGTGGAATAGTTTTTTCATTGTTTACAGGCAATATTACTCGAGTCGCTTTGATGATGTTGTTTTCAATGATTATAGCTCCATCATGCAATGGACTATTCTTAAAAAAGATACTCTCAATGATAGGTTGTGTGACACTTATGTTCATCTCATCTCCAGTTTCTGTTAAGAAATCCAAATTGTTATTGCGTTCTAAAACAATTAATGCGCCCGTCTTTGAAGCTCCCATTTTATTGCACGCCGCAATTATGACCTCTACATTGGTCTTAGTCTCTGTTTCTGTTTTTAAAAATTTGAATGTCTTAAAAAATTTGCGTTTACTACTGATATTGGTAGAGCCAACCATTAAGAGGAATTTCCTGATTTCTGGTTGAAAAACCACAATCAAGGCTATAATACCCACCTTCATAAATCCATCAAAAATGCTGTGAAGCATAGTCATATTCAATAGGTCGGTAAGTTTCCAAACTAAATATATGACAATGATTCCAATGAAAATGTTGATGGCAACGGTACCTTTTACCAATTTGTAAACATAGTAGAGTAGTAGAGCTACCAAGAATACGTCAATGAAGTCCGTTACCGTAAAATCCCAAAACGCTAAATTGTCCAATGGTAAACTGTTTTGGTAAAATTAAAAATTTAAAGCTTATCTGGGGTTTATTTCTGAAATTAATTTGACACATTCCACGGCTTCCTTTACGTCATGTACGCGGAGAATGTTGGCGCCTTTTTGTAAAGCAATAGTATTTAAAACGGTTGTTCCGTTTAAAGCTTGTGCTGCTGAAGTGTCCAAGAGTTTGTATATCATAGATTTTCTGGAAATACCAACAAGCATTGGACGTCCTAATGTGTTTAAAAGTTCCATGTTGTTTAATAGCTCATAGTTTTGTGATAGGGTCTTTGCAAAACCAAAGCCTGCATCTATGATGATGTCGTGTATGCCTTTTGACTTGGCTTCTGCTATTCGTTCTGAAAAGTAGAAACTAATGTCTTTTACCAAATCGTCATAGTCGGTAAGCTGTTGCATAGTCTGTGGCGTTCCTCTCATGTGCATCATTATATAAGGAACGTGAAGTGTTCCAACAGTATCTAACATCTTGTCATCTAGTAATCCAGCAGAAATATCGTTTACTATGGAGGCTCCAGCTTCTATGCAAAGCTTAGCTACTTTACTTCTAAAAGTATCTATCGAAAGTAAACTGTTGGGGAATTCTTTTATCAATAACTCTACAATAGGAATAATTCTACGAAGCTCTTCTGCTTCACTCACAAAATCGGCGTTGGGTCTCGAACTGTATGCCCCAATATCTATGAATGTTGCCCCTTCTTGTAACATTTTTTCTGCTTGTGAAAGCCACGCCTTTTGAGTGTTGTATCTGCCTCCATCAAAAAACGAATCAGGGGTCACATTTAAAATTCCCATGACCTTGGGACGACTAAGGTCTATGAGGTTTCCTTTGCAATTTATTGTCATAGGTTTTTCTAAATAGAATGCAACTTTAAGGATTTAAACTTGAAACTTTAAACTATTTGAGCGAAATTTACGCAAAATTATACTGTATTGATGCAAAATACTTCAGAACAATATGACGAGGTTATAGCTATATGCCGTGACCTTTTTGTGAAAAAAATGAAAGATTACGGTAGTGCATGGCGCATTTTAAGACTTCCGTCTTTAACCGATCAAATTTTTATAAAAGCTCAGCGTATCAGAGGCCTACAGGAAAATGATGTGAGAAAAGTGGATGAAGATGAAATAAGTGAATTTATAGGAATTGTCAATTATTGCACCATGGCATTGATTCAATTACAAAAAGGAGTAGCTCAACAGCCGGATATGAATGTTGAAGAAGCTACTAAATTATACGATGAACACATCGCCAAAACCAAAAAATTGATGATGGACAAAAACCATGATTATGGCGAAGCTTGGCGAGATATGAGAGTAAGTTCCTTAACCGATTTGATTCTCCAAAAACTCTTACGCGTTAAACAAATAGAAAATAATTCAGGAAAAACTTTGGTAAGCGAAGGAATTGATGCCAATTATCAAGATATGATTAATTACGCTGTTTTTGCAATGATACATTTAAACCAAAATTAAATATGAAAACAATAGTTAATATATGCCGAATATTAGTAGGAGCGTTATTTATCTTTTCAGGATTTATCAAACTAAACGACCCTTTGGGATTTTCATATAAACTGGTAGAATACTTTAGTTATGATGTGTTAAACATTCCCTTTTTAGAACCTTATGCTCTTTTTATTTCAGTATTGGTGGTTGTGTTTGAAGTTGTCTTAGGAATCTTCCTACTGATAGGGTATAAACCCAAATTTACGGCCTGGAGTTTATTGGGAATGATTGTTTTCTTTACTTTCCTAACTTTTTATTCCGCATATTTCGATAAAGTTAAAGATTGTGGTTGCTTTGGTGATGCCATCAAACTTACTCCTTGGGAATCCTTTACCAAAGACGTAGTTTTATTGGTGCTGATATTGGTCATATTCTTTGGAGTAAAACATATCAAACCTGTTTTTGATAAACTAACAACCACTGTTGTGGCTTTAGTCGGTTTTATTGCTTGCTTTTGGTTTGCGTATCATGTATTGATGCATTTACCTGCAATAGATTTTAGAGCCTACAAAATAGGAGATAATATACAAGAAAATATGAGGATTCCTGAAGGAGCCAAAAAACCTGTGATGGAATGGACTTGGACATTTAACGTCAACGGTGAAGAACAAGAGTTCGTTACCGATGGGGCTTATCCGGATGTAGATGGTGAATTGGTAGGCTATGAAACAAAAATTGTAGAAGAAGGCTATGAGCCTAAAATTTTAGACTTCGCCATAGAAAATGATGAAGGTGATTTTACAGATGAATTTCTAAACAAAAACAAACTCGTTTGGATTGTAAGCTATAATCTAGATACGGCTGAAAAAGAAGGTGTTTCAAAATTGGCTGCTATGGTTAAAGATGCAAAGTCTAAAGGATACGAAGTTATTGGACTTTCAGCTTCTGCTGATGATGTGGCACGTCAGTTTTCTCATGAAAATGGGTTGGATATAGATTTTTATAGAAGTGATGAAAAAGTACTAAAGACTATTGTGAGAGCTAATCCAGGAGTTGTGGTACTTAACAAAGGAACGGTAACACAAAAAGTACATTGGAACGATATTGATGACTTAGAATTTTAATAGTTGATTAGCTATTTCATAAATAAAGCCTTTTATGCTATGCTCACACTCTTTGGAGTGGTGACAGTTATTTTTTTTCTGTTTAATGTGTTGCCTGGTGACCCCGCTCAAATGATGTTAGGACAAAATGAAGATAGTAAACAATTGGCAATGATAAAGGCAAAATATGGGTTTGATAAACCTGTTTCAACACAATATTTGTATTACCTAAACGATTTGTCTCTTCTGTCTTTTCATTCAAAATTATCAGAGGACTATACTTTTTTTTCAAGAGACAAATACACAGGTGTTAAACTCTTTGAAATAGGAAATACATTAGCGGTTCTTAAATTTCCATATCTGAGAGAATCATTTACTAAACAAGGCAAAAAAGTAAGCTCAATAATAGGAGAGACTCTGCCCAATACGTTTGTCTTAGCTGTATCGGCTATTGTTATAGCCATCATCATTGGTATTGTTTTGGGGATCTTATCGGCCTTGTTCAAAAATCAATGGGTGGATAAATTAATACAAATCTTTAGCACTTTTGGGATGAGTGTCCCGTCTTTCTTTAGTGCTATTTTGTTTGCTTGGTTGTTTGGTTTTGTGCTCCATAAATACACCCATTTAGAAATGACAGGTAGTTTGTATGCATTGGATGATTTTGGTGAAACCATGAGTATTCAATGGAAAAATCTTATTCTGCCTGCTGTAGTTTTGGGTATACGACCTTTGGCTGTAGTTATCCAATTGATGCGGAATTCTTTGTTGGAAGTATTTAATCAAGATTATATAAGAACAGCAAAAGCAAAAGGACTTTCCAACTATCAAGTCATCAAAAAACACGCCTTAAAAAATGCTCTGAACCCTGTTGTGACTGCTATTTCTGGATGGTTTGCATCCATGTTGGCTGGAGCCGTTTTTGTAGAATATATCTTTGGTTGGAATGGATTGGGAAAAGAAATTGTAAATGCCTTAAATACATTAGATTTACCTGTAATTATGGGAGCTGTTTTAGTAATTGCAACGGTTTTTGTAAGTATTAATATTTTTGTCGACATAATTTACACTTGGTTAGATCCAAAAGTAAAACTCGAATAATTAAATCTATTTCATAATGAAACACTTCCTTTTTATATGTTTTGCCTGTGTTGTCTTGATGGCATGCCAAGCAAAAGAAACCCCAAAACAATTTTCTGAAAAAGCACTTAATGATACTTTTGTATCTTTAGATGGTGAAGTTTTGTCCTTTTCTTCTATATTGAATAAGTATAAAGGAAAAACCATTTTTATCGATGTTTGGGCATCTTGGTGTAAAGACTGCTTAGAAGGTATGCCTAATGTAAAAGAACTTCAAAAACAAAATAAAGATATAGTATATCTGTTTTTGTCTTTGGATAAAACTACTGAAAGTTGGAAAAAAGGTATCGAAAAATACGATGTGCAAGGAGAACACTACTTTATGCAATCTGGATGGAAAGGTGATTTTGGAGAATTCTTAAATTTAGATTGGATACCAAGATATTTGGTTGTAGATGAAAATCAAAATATTATATTGTACAAAGCCATAAAAGTAACAGATAATAACCTAAAAGAAGTACTAAAAAAATGAGACGACAAATTGTAGCAGGAAACTGGAAAATGAACAACGATTTGGCTCAAACCCAAGCGTTGATAACCGATTTGAAAAAGCAAACCAAAACTTCCAAAGCCGAAGTTATGATAGCTCCTGCCTTTACAAATCTTTGGCCTGCTTTTGATGCAACAAGAGAAGATGATATTGAAGTCGTAGCTCAAAATATGCACTTTGCTTCAAAAGGTGCCTATACCGGAGAAGTCAGTGCCCCAATGCTAAAAAGTATAGGTATTAGAACCGTAATCTTAGGCCATAGTGAAAGACGTGCTTATTTTAATGAAACGGATAGCGATTTAGCAAAAAAAATCGATGCTGCTATAGCTCACAATATGGAGGTGATTTTTTGCTTTGGAGAAGAATTGAAAGATCGTAAGGCTGGAAATGAAGAAAAAATTGTTGCATCCCAAATCAAAAATGCTCTGTTTCATTTGGAAGCTAAGCATTTCAAAAAAATAATTTTAGCATATGAACCTGTATGGGCAATAGGAACAGGAGAAACAGCAACTCCAGAACAAGCCCAAAATATGCATGCTTTTATTAGAAAAACACTTGCAGAAACTTATGGACAAACAGTAGCTGATGAAGTGCCTATTTTATATGGTGGAAGCGTAAAACCTAACAATGCTAAGGAAATTTTTTCAAAACCTGATGTTGACGGAGGATTAATAGGTGGTGCTTCATTAAATGCTGAAGATTTTTATGCAATAGTCAATGCTTTTTAAATGAATAAACCATTTTTTAAGGCTATACTAAGACGCTTTGGAATTATTAAATTGTCTGATACTGCAAGGTTTCAAATCATGAAACTTAAAAATAGAAAGGGCAATTTAAAATTTGTTCGTGAGCATCCAAATGTACCTATCCCTCCTGATTATATATTGTATAAAGCTCATAAACTTAATTATGCAAGCTATATATCTAATGGTTTAACAAATGCGAAAGTTTAATCCAGCTCTTTGAAGAGCATATTGATTTGTCTAACAAAAAACTTTTGGATTGGGGCTGTGGACCTGCTAGAATAATACGGCATTTACCAAAACTTTTGCCCAATACTTCTTTGTATGGCACAGATTATAATGCCAAAAGTATCGCTTGGAATAAAGCTAACTTTCAAAAAATCTCTTTTGAACTTAATAATATCAATCCTCCAACATCTTTTGAAGATGGGTTTTTTGATGCTATTTATGGGCTTTCCATATTTACACATCTTTCCGAAGAAAATCATTTCAATTGGATAAGTGAGTTATATAGAATATCATCGCCTGGAGCAATTTTGATTTTAACAACACATGGTCAGGCTTATAGAGAGAAATTGTTGCCTGCTGATAAATAAAAATTTGATGCTAATAAACTGGTCACAGAAGGAAATACTTTAGAAGGACATAGAACCTATGCTGCTTATCATCCACCAAAATTGATGCGACAAATGTTTGAGGAAAAATTTACAGTGCTCAAACATTTACCCGGAAAAAAAGAATCTTGGGGAATTTCTCAGGATAAATGGATATTGAAAAAAGAATAACCTATATCCCTATTTCAATTTGAAATCTTAAATACCAATCTTCTGACGTAGAATGATTAATGAATTCAGAATCTGTTTTGGTTAGCTCGGCTTGAAGTTTTAGTCCGTGTTCCCAAATATATTTACTAACTCCCAAACTATACTGATTTTTTATTGGAGCTAATGTTTCAATATCTTTATGGGGTTTTTGATATGAATACCTTCCTATAACTTCATAATTGTTTTTGAAAATATAACTCAATTGTGCGTCATAGCCACTACCAGTAAAGATGTATTCGATATTGTTTGCATCATTAGGGTCAATAGTAATAGGATTGTCGGCAAAACGGCTTAAATATGCCGTTTGAAATGCCCAACCGTTATATTTCAAAATAGCATCCAAAAACATAGAAGTTACATCGCGTTGTTCAAATAATTCATCACCAATACTTCCTCTTGTACGTCTGGCTTTTTCATTATAATGATATACTCCAGAGAGCATTAATTTTGGAGTTTCTTCGCGTTTTATATCACCTTCAAAAAAGGCGCCATTTCCTTTGAAAGTTCCAAAAGGAAACAGTTCTACACGTCCAGTAAAAGCCAATCCATTATCTGGGTTTTTTGTCCAATTTCTTCCTTCACCTGTACTTATAGCAGTTTTGATATTATAAGAAAAAGCATTTTTATGTTGGTTGAGATAATAGGCATGTAATCCAAAATCTCTATCAATATTAAACTTCGAATTGTTTATCGATCTATCTGTAAGTTGTAGTGCGCCAGACGAATTAATACGTTGGCGGTTTCCAGGTAGTTTGGTTTGACCAAAACCAAAATTCCAATGTTCGTTGGGTCTGTAAAATACAATAGCATCTCTGATGATGTTGATGTTGCCATCGTCTTCTAACGGCCCAACATCGTTTGGAGAGAAAGATAGTTGAATAACATAGAGTAATTTAGGATTACCTACATATCCATCAAATCTTAAACGCAGTCGTCTGATTAAGGCTTCGTATGAAGTAGCTTCGTTCTCATCGAAGTAGGAAGTAACACGATTTTGCATCCTAAATCTAATGTTTAGTTTGAAAATACTATCAGGCGAAGTGATTCCTAATCCTTTTCCATAGCTGTAATATGGTAAAGCAGAGAGTTTTATGTCGTTGTTGTCCTGAGATTTGGCACTAGTGAAGCAAAATAATAATAATAAAAGACAGATTAATCTATTCATGATTTACTATAATTTAATGCAAAAGTAAGATATCTTTGGATTCCTTATTAAATTTGCAACAAAAAATGAACGATACATATTTAGAATATAGTTTTGTAGTAGAGCCCCTACAACCCGCAACGGAAATATTAATTGCTGAGTTAGGTATGGCTGGTTTTGAAAGTTTTGTCGAAAATGAAACTGGTGTTGTTGCCTACATAAAAAAAAGTGATTGGAACGAAAATATCCTTGAAGATATCCAAATCTTACATTCTGAAGAATTTCAAATTTCTTATTCTTTTAAAACGATAAAACAAATCAATTGGAATGAAGCTTGGGAAAAAAATTTCAATCCTATAGTCGTTGATGAAAGTTGCGCTATACGAGCACCATTTCACGAAGCTTTCAATGTTAAATATGAAATTGTAATTGAACCCAAAATGAGTTTTGGTACAGGACATCATGAAACGACTTACATGATGATAAAGCATATCCTAAAAAATGATTTTGAAGGAAAAACAGTGTTGGATATGGGCTGTGGTACAGCTGTCTTAGCCATATTGGCAGAATTGAAAGGAGCTAAACATATTGATGCTATTGATATTGACAATTGGTGCTATTTGAATAGTTTAGAAAACGTAGAGCGAAATCATTGCAAGAATATCTCTGTTTATGAAGGAGATGCCAATTTGTTGAAAAATAAATCTTACGATATCATTATAGCCAATATCAACCGAAACATATTACTAAATGATATGGAGGCTTATGCCGCTTGTTTAAATAAAAATGGTTTATTATTTTTAAGCGGCTTTTATAAAGATGACATTCCAATTATTGAAAAAAGTTGTAATACTTATCATCTTAATTTGGAAGATACTTTAGAAAAAAATCATTGGGTAGCTCTTAAATTTAAAAAAGAATAGTCATGAGTACACAAGAACAGATTCTTGAAGAGGTTTTGCAAGAAGAAGCAACAAGTAAACAAAATGAAATTGTGTTGTACAATGATGACGTCAATACTTTTGATCATGTTATCAATACCTTGATATACGCTTGTGACCATACACCAGAACAAGCCGAGCAATGTTCGATTATTGTGCATTACAAAGGAAAGTGTACTGTGAAAACAGGAGATTACAGCGATTTAAAACCTCGTTGTAGCATGCTTTTAGAGGCTGGGTTAAGTGCCGAAATCATTTAGGTTAGTGAGGTAGCTTATCTTTGATTATTCCGTAAATATAAGTGCCAAACATAGCTGCAGCAATCACAATTAACATAGAAAACGCACCTGTTCCAACCAATATGTACATTGGTCCAGGACAAGCTCCTGACAAAGCCCAACCAAGCCCAAATAAAATACCACCAATGACATATCTCAAAAAACTTTTGTCTTTCTTAGGAACACTTAATAACTTACCCTCAATGTTCTTGACGTTTAATCTTTTTGAAACTAACAGTAGAAGAATACCTGTAGCGATTGCAGTACCAATGATGCCATACATATGAAAGGATTGAAATTTGAACATTTCATATATGCGATACCAAGATACCGCTTCAGATTTCACTAAGACTATCCCAAAAATAATTCCTATAATTAAAAATTTAAGATGTTTCATATTTGTTAAAGGGTTAAAAAATTAAAGGAAATAGTATATGTATCATAATCAAACCGCCAATAAAAAATCCAATGACGGCAATTAAGGACGGTAATTGCAAACTACTTAAGCCAGTTATGGCATGACCAGATGTGCAACCACCGGCATATCTTGTGCCAAAACCAACCAAAAAACCTCCAATAAGGAGTAAACTCATACCTTTTAAACTAAAAACTTTATCCCAGCTATACAATTCGCTTGGGAGCAAAGTTTTTCCGGCCTTATCAAATCCTAATTCAGCTAAATCTGAAACCGTCTGTGGATTTAAATCTATATCAGTAGGGGAGGATAAGAAAAAATGAGCAATAAAACCACCTATGATTGCTCCAAACACAACAATTAAATTCCACTGATGTTCTCTCCAATCTATTTTGAAAAAATTTGAAGTCTTTCCAGCGCCAGCCATAGAACAGAGGGTTCTTAGGTTGGAAGACATCCCAAATGTTTTTCCGCTGTAAAGCAATGCATACATAATTAAAGCCATAAGTGGCCCACAAACATACCAAGGCCAAGGTTGCAAAATAATATCCATAATCAATAAAGGTTTTACATCTTATATGTGTGTTTAGCAATTCGTAAAAATGCGCGTAAAAATAATAATTTCAATTTTGAAAAGAATTTTTTGGAAGTTTTTTAAGAAATGTATTATATTTGCACCCTCATAATGAAGGCCTCGTGGCGCAACTGAATAGCGCATCTGATTACGGCTCAGAAGGTTGCAGGTTTG